>ENA-OWXH01000108-OWXH01000108.1-human-gut-metagenome-genome-assembly--contig:-NODE-108-length-26878-cov-6.51967_pt1 | contig 26878 bp, 19 predicted proteins | sample MGYA00249245_ERZ652057 | MGnify/ENA primary metagenome ERZ652057 (study PRJEB26925, sample SAMN05827269) | human gut metagenome | biome: ENVO:2100002; feature: ENVO:00000062; material: ENVO:00002003...
GGATTCGAACCCACAACCCACGACTTAAAAGGACGCTGCTCTAACCGTTGAGCTAGAGGGGCAACTCTACTAAACTACACACCGTCTTGGGATATTTCAACTACGGCGTTGCGAAAACCAGCAGCAGCCGCAGGCCTTCAGAACTCACAAAGACTCGTAAATCAGCAGACTGGCTTGGGCGATTTTGTTCCAACTCGAGCCGTCGGTCATAATGACCATCGCGTAGTCGCCTTTATCGGAGCGCACGATTGCGGCATCGTGTAGCAAACCGTCCATGAAACCGACCTTGTCCTGCACCACGCCGTCCGATCCTATGCCCGCAGGAATACCTTCGCGGTACACCTGCGTTTCCATCAGTGAGAACAGCTGGTCCGTGGAATCTGGAGAGGCAATCGAGTTGCTGTAGAAGCCCTTGAGCACTGTGGCCAAATCGTTGGCGGTGGTGGTCATGCCGTACGGCACGAAGTTGGTGTTGGCGGCTCCGATATCATGCGCCTGTTGGGTGACAGTACTGAAGCCGTAACGGGCCAGCCACGCTTCCGGGCAGCTGTTGTCGGAATTAATGATCATTGTGGCCATGCAGGAACTCAGCGTCATGCCATTGAGCGCGCTATCCCACGTGACTTGGCCGGTTTCCACAGCATGGATCATCGAATAAGCGATGAACAGCTTGTACGTGCTGGCAGAGGTCATCGCGGTATCCGCGTCAATCTGGATCTTGGATTTGCCGGTTTTCAGGTCGTAGACGGCGACCTCATAATCGGCATCGCCGAACAATTGCTGGAGCTTTTCCTCAATGGTGCCGCTGGCGGGCAGACCTTCATACAACTCAACGTTGCTGAAGTCCTTGGTTGAAATGGCAACCGGCGCATTCTGCCCGCTGGCCAGCATGCCTGACAGCGATGCCGCCGTGGCACTCGCGTCTATGACTTGATAGGCGCTTCCTTTCACCGCAATCGTCGCAGGTGTGACACCGGCGTCAGCGGCTTTCTTTGCCACCTTGAGAGCGATTCCTTTGGATTTGAGCTGCCGCATTAATTTGGATTCGCTGATGGTAACGTCCAGCTTGGTGTTGTCTTGCGCATTCACTGTCGTACTGACAGTATTGATGATTTTCTTGGCCGGCACTGTCCATGTGCCGTCTTCATAGGTGAACGTGACATCCTTGCTCAGCGCCTTATTCAAAGTGTCAAGCAGTTGCTTGGCGGTGTCGTCAGAGACTGTGGGGCTCACGATGCCCATCTCGATGGTTGCCGCGGCCAAGTCGCCGGTAGCGCTGCTGGAAAAACTCGATCCAGCGGCAGAACGAATATCCGCAGGAGTAAAGGTGTAGCCGGGTGCCGCGCTGACTATCTTGAGCTCGCCCTTTGTTCCTTGCACCGAAGCATTGCGCATATCCTCATGCGCCTGCTTGTCGGACGTTCCCAGCGCATCGGGCAGGGAATCGGATGTGGTGCTGTGCACGAACAGCCAGGAGAACGGAACAATGCGCTTGACCACGGAATGCTTGGCCGCCGCCTTGGCCCGGTCTGTGTAATCCACCGTGATGCCGGCCTGCTTGGCAGTAAGCGACACCGTAGTGCCTGTGGTTTTATCGGTCAGCTTTACTGTGCGTTTCAATGTTGCGGCGTTAAGCGTCTCAGCAGCCTGCTGCGAACTCTGCCCACCCACGGCATGACCGTCAAGTGTGGCGAGCGGGAAGAATTTGTCGGACGGCCAGAACAGCTGGAACAATTCGACCAACAGCAGCACGCCCAAGCAGCCCACCACAATGCGACGCCGTGTGTATACGGAACCTTTAAGTATCTTGACCTTGCCGTGATGACGTTGCGGCAACCGCTCACTCAGATTCTGGAAGAAGCGCAGCAGGGCCTGCCAATCAAGGCGCAGCTGGCGAGGCTTACACGGCTGTGGATGTGGGCGATGCGGCTTTGCAGCGTGGGAGGCATGCCTCGAAGACTCATGAGGATACGACGACGAAGACACTGATCGAGGCATGATAATAATTACTTCACATCTAAAGTTGACACTGTGTTACTAATTCATATGCATTTTCTCCCAATGGGCTGACATGGAAAAGCCCTGATTCCAATCTTTGGAACACTCGCACGAACACTGGAAAAAATGCTGGCAGCACGCTGATATGCCTGCACGGTGTTCACGCGCACATCTCGAACCGCGTCATCGCTTGGACTCCCGCCTTCACCCCGCTCCTACCCAGCCCGCACTTCACAAATGTGCGATAAATCGCAGCCCACATCGTATATCGCCTCTAGCGATAGATAGCCTCCGGCGACTACCCTTAATAATCATGAGTGAATCCCCCAACTGGAGCAATCCCCTGCGCGACTCGCGCGACCTCCGATTGCCCCGCATCGCCGGTCCGTGCAGCCTCGTTATTTTCGGTGTCACGGGTGATCTGGCACAAAAGAAACTATTGCCGGCCGTTTATGACTTGGCAAACCGTGGCCTATTGCCACCGAGCTTCGGCCTGACCGGTTTTGCACGCCGCGATTGGACCCAGGAACGGTTCATCGAATTCGTCAAGACCGCGGTTCAGGCACATTGCCGCACCCCGTTCAAAGAATCGACCTGGCGCAATCTGGCCGCCGGCATCCGTTTTGTGCAGGGCACGTTCGACGACCCCGAGGCTTTTGAGCGTCTCAGCGCCACTGTGCAGGAGCTTGATCGCGACCGCGGTACGCGCGGCAATCATGCCTTTTACATGTCGGTGCCGCCGCGCGCATTCCCGCAAGTGGCCAAGCAGCTGGCCACGTCCGGCCTGTCTCGTTCGTCCGAAGGTGCATGGCGCCGCGTGATTATCGAGAAGCCGTTCGGCCATGACTTGGCCAGCGCCAAGGAACTCGACAGCGTGGTCTCCGAAGTATTCGACCCGAACTCCGTGTTCCGCATCGATCACTACCTCGGCAAGGAAACCGTGCAGAACCTGCTGGCTCTGCGCTTTGCCAACGCCATGTACGAGCCGATCTGGAACGCCAATTATGTGGATCACGTGCAAATCACGATGGCCGAAGACATCGGCATCGGCGGCCGCGCCGGCTACTACGACGGCATCGGCGCCGCACGAGACGTGATCCAGAACCATCTGCTTCAGCTCATGGCCCTTACCGCCATGGAAGAGCCGGTGAGCTTCACCGCCAAGGATCTGACCGCCGAGAAAACCAAGGTGCTCTCCGCTGTACGTCTGCCCAAGGATCTTGCCGCCAATACCGCACGCGGCCAGTACGCCAAGGGATGGCAGGGTTCGCACGAAGTGGTCGGATACCTCGAGGAGAAGGGCATCGACCCCTCCAGCACCACCGAAACCTATGCGGCCATCCGCCTTGACATCGACACCCGCCGTTGGGCCGGCGTGCCGTTCTACCTGCGCTGCGGCAAGCGCCTGGGCAAGCGCGTGACCGAAATCGCTGTGGTGTTCAAGCGCGCCCCGCACCTGCCGTTCGAGCAGACCGCCGTGCGCGAACTCGGCAAGAACGCCATCGTGATTCGCGTGCAGCCCGACGAGGGCGTCACCATGCGCTTCGGAGCCAAGGTGCCGGGCGGCTCCACCATGGAGGTCCGTGACGTGAACATGGACTTCAGCTATGGCCGCTCCTTCACCGAAAACTCGCCGGAAGCCTATGAGCGACTGATTCTGGACGTGCTGCTCGGCGATCCGCCTCTGTTCCCGACCACCGAAGAGGTGAACCTGAGCTGGGAAATCCTCGATCCGATTGAACAATTCTGGGCCACGCTCGGCCAGCCGCAGGCCTACCGCGCTGGTACGTGGGGACCGGCACAGGCCGATGAGATGCTGGAACGAGACGGCCGCCACTGGAGGATGCCATGATCATCGATATGCCGAACACTCGCACCCGCGAGATTGCGCACAAAATCGAGCAACTGCACGAGGAGCGCGGCGAATCGGCGACCGGCCGTGTATTGACGCTGCTGATCGCCACCGACGACACCAACCTGGAGCACGCGCTTGAGGTGGCCAATTCAGCCAGCCGCGAGCATCCTTGCCGCGTGATCGCCGTTGTGCCCGATACCGCACACAGCAGCGAATCCAACGACGAGCCGAATGCCAGTGAAGTCGCCGCCGAGGTCAGCGCCAACCGCGATAATCCGGCAGTCGACCTGACGGACGGCTCGGCCGACCCGAATGACTCCAATCTGAACGCCCAGGTGCGCTTCGGCGCGGATGCCGGTGCCGGCGAGATTATTATTCTGCGCCCGCGCAACGGCCTGATCAATCACCCGGATACTCTGGTCATTCCTCTGCTGGTGCCGGATGTACCAGTAGTGGCTTGGTGGCCGACCACGCCACCGTCGAATCCTTCCAAGGATCTGTTGGGTGCGATGGCCCGCAGCCGTATCACCGACGCCCTGAACTCCAACAATCCCGAGGCAACGATCGAACGCCTGCGCCGCAACTGGACTCCAGAAGACATCGATCTTTCCTGGACCCGATTGACCGTATGGCGCGCGATGCTCGCCTCCATGCTGGATCAGCCGCCGCACCTGCCCATCACTGCTGCCAAGGTGACCGGCAAGGCCGACTTCCTGCCGATGGAACTGCTGTGCGCATGGCTGCACCTCAAGCTCGGAGTACCAGTCGAAACCGAATTCGTACCCGATGCCGAGGCTGTGACCGGCGTGTACCTGACTCGCGATGACGGCGTGGTGTCACTGGAACGCCCGTATGAGGATCAGGCACTGATTTCCATGCCGGGGCAGGCTCCGCAGACGATTTCCGTTCCCGTACGCACGATTGAGGACTGCCTCACCGAAGAGTTGCGTCGCATCGATCCGGATGAGATTTACGCCGATGTCATCAATAAGGGCTGGGATCTGATTCGTCACTGATGAGCATATTCATTTGACCACCCTCCGGCACTTCGTGCCACCTCCCGTCAGCGGGAGGAGCATATTGGCTCCCGCTGACGGGAGCTGACTGAGGGTGGTCTTTTTTACGTGAAGGAACACTTATGGCAACTCGTAAACTTGTCGTCTATCCAGACAAGGATCTGATGATTCAGGCCGGCGCGCAGCGGTTTGCGCTGGCATTGCTTGATCTGCTTGCTGAAAGGCTGCCGGATAGTACGCATCGCACGCGCGTGGATGTGGCGCTGTCCGGCGGCTCGGCCGCGCAATCACTGGGATTGGTACTGGATGATCCGCTGGCCGAGGCAATTGACTGGTCTCGCGTGCATTTCTGGTGGAGTGACGAACGGTTTGTGCCGGCGTACGATACCGACCGCAATGCGCTGGAAGCCCGCCGACTGCTACTGGACAAACTGGTGGCCGACGGCAAGCTGCCCGAGTCGAATATTCATGAGATGGCAGCCGACGGGCGTTCCACCGACGAGATTGCCGACGCCATGGCCAATGCCGAAAGCGATGACGACGCCGTTCGTGCCGCCGCTGACGCTGCCAACGACGCGTTGCTTGACGCCGCTGCACGCGATTACGAGGCCGAGCTCATCCGTGAGCTTGGCCCGAAGCCGACCATCGACCTGATGATTCTGGGTATGGGACCAGATGGCCATTACGCTTCGCTGTTCCCCGGCCATGATGAGGTTAAAGTCACCGACCGGCTGGCTGTGGGTGTGAATCACTCCCCCAAGATGCCGCCGTTGCGTGTTTCTTTGACGGCTCCGATGATTGCGAGTTCGCGCCGCACGTGGTTCTTCGCTGCCGGTGCCAGTAAGGTCGATTCGCTGGCACACGTATTTTCGAAGCCGAATAATCCGAATTATCCGTCGTCCTACGCCAACGGAGTGGACGAATTCATCTGGTTCTCCACGGAAGAAACCGTCACTAAGCTGTAAAGCTGTAGCTAGGCTCCCCTCTCTGAGGGGAGCCTAGCTATATCGTCACGCCTCGATTTCCGGCTTGCCCTCTTCGCCTCCAGCCCTGCAATTAGGGACTCGCCTGCGGCGAGGCTCAGTGTTGGCTCGGCGGCATAGCCGCCTCGCTCCGAAGAGGGCCGGGGAGCCCACCGGGCTCCCCTAAGCCGGAAATTCCGAAGCTACGCTTCGATTTCCGGCTTGCCCTCTTCGGCCCACAAAGTATGAAACACGCCGGGCTTGTCTACGCGGCCGTAGGTGTGGGCGCCGAAGAGGTCGCGCTGGGACTGGGTCAGGGCGGTGGGCAGACGCTTGGAGCGCAGCCCATCGTAGTAGGCCAGGGAGCTGGAGAACACCGGGGTCGGGATACCGGCTTCCACAGCGCGCACGATCACGCGACGCCATGCATCCTGCGATTCGCCGATAATCTTCTCGAAGTACGGGTCGAACAGCAGGGAGGCCGGCGGGTTATCGCCCTTGAAGGCCTCGGTGATACGGTCGAGCAGGAACTGGGCACGAATAATGCAGCCGCCACGCCAAATACGGGCCACCTCGGACAGGTTGATATCCCAGCCGTATTCCTTGGCTCCATCCTGAATCTCGTTCAGACCCTGCGCGTAGGCCACCACCTTGGAGGCGAACAGCGCCTTGCGCACGTCCTCAATGAACGCGGCCTTGTCTTCGCCAGTCAAATCGATGGTCTTGTTCGGGCCGGCCAGGCCTTCCTTCTGAGCGTCCTCACGCAGATCGCCATGGGAGGAAAGCGCACGAGCGAACACTGCCTCGCCGATTGCGGCCACCGGAGAACCGAACTCCAGACCGGTCTGCACAGTCCAGGTACCGGTGCCCTTCATGCCGGCGTGATCCACGACCACGTCCACGAACGGCTTGCCTGTCTCGGCGTCCTTGTGGTGCAGAATCTCAGCGGTGATCTCGATGAGGTAGGAGTCAAGGTCGCCCTTGTTCCACTCCTCGAACACATCGCCGATCTCCTCGGCGTCCATGCCGAGTCCACGGCGCAGAATGTCGTAAGCCTCGCCAATCACCTGCATATCGGCGTATTCGATGCCGTTGTGCACCATCTTGACGAAGTGGCCGGCACCATCGGTGCCGATGTGGGTCACGCACGGCTCACCGTTCACCTTGGCGGCGATGGACTCGAGGATCGGGCCCAGGGTCTTCCAGGATTCCGCAGTGCCACCGGGCATCAGGGACGGGCCGTTGAGCGCGCCCTCCTCACCACCGGACACGCCGCAGCCCACGAAGTGGAAGCCCTTGGCGCGCACTTCCTTCTCACGCTTGATGGTGTCCTTGAAGAAGGAGTTGCCGCCGTCGACGATGATGTCGCCCGGCTCGAACACCTTTTCCAGCTGCTCGATAGTCGCGTCGGTCGGTGCACCGGCCTTGACCATGATAATCGCGGTACGCGGGCGCTTCAGGGATGCGGCGAACTCCTTGAGTGTTTCGGCCGGCACGAAGTTGCCTTCGGTGCCATGCTCATTCATCAGCTTTTCGGTGCGGGAGTAGTGGCGGTTGAACAATGCCACCGTGTTGCCGTGGTGTGCCAGGTTGCGCGCCAGGTTGGAACCCATCGCAGCCAGTCCGATCACACCGATGTTTGCCGTAGCTTCGGCCATGTGCCTTGCCTTTCCTTACAGGTGGGCAATATGTGATTGCCCGCTCAACCGGTTCGTCGGCAACCGAGACCAAGACCCCGGCAGTGGCGCGACCGGCGGCCTCCCTGTCAGAGACCCCAAATTATCACAACATGCTCCAGTCTATCGCCCGGCCGGTCACCACGCACGAGCTGTCTTACGCCTCTCGCATAAGAGATTCGTCACATTCGCCCGGCCTTGGAGGGATCGAGGTGCATGGTCTGGAAACGATTGGCCATATAGGCATCGCTATAACGCTCGCTGAACCACATCGCAACCGGCGAAGTCTGCGGCTGACCGGCCATGCGCCCATACCAGCAATCTAGGGCCATCAGGGTGAAGGCGATGTCGATCACCATCAGCACCGCACACACCGCAGTCAACGAATACCGCACTTTCCAAGGGATCCGATTGATGAGCGCGAGCAGGCGAGGCAACAGCCAGCGGACCCACACCACGCCAATCAGACCCCAGAAGAACATGAACTGGCCCGACGTACGCCCGTCAATGGACAGCCAGCGACCGGTGTAGTCCCATGCGGTGATGCCGAATGCCACTTCCATGAACCAACTCGTGCAGTATTCGAACGCACCGCCAATCACCGCCGACGCGCAGAAAATCAGAAACGGGTTCGCCTTCCACAGGCGGTTCAAACACACGGTGACCAAAACCGCACCGCAGCCGTAAATCGGCGAGAACGGCCCCCACAGCAGACCCGCGCGGTCCTGCAGCTCACCGTTATAGAGCGCAAAATGATATATCGTCTCCACAATCAAGCCGCCCACTGAAGCGATGGTGAACAGCCAGAAGATATTGAAGAAGTCCAGTGCGATATAGCCTTTGCCGGACTGGTCACGCCCGAGCATGCCGACAGCAACGGCGGACTCGTACTCATCGCGCTCATCCATACGCTTGAGCGCGCGTTGCAAGCGTCTCTCCTCTATCAGGGAGGGATCGGCAGTCACCGAAATCACGATGAGGATGATCATCTGGATAATCGGCAGCAACAGGTTGAACCCGAGGCCGGTCAGCGCCAGAGACAGCATGCCGTCGGCCAAGGTGAGAGGCATCAGCACATACGTCCATCGCGCGGCATAACGGCGGTGATTACGCAATAGCAGAACACCGAACACGATGAGGCATACGGCACTGACGATCAGTACCAACGCATAGACCACGGAAAGAATGAAGGTCAGACTCATCGCATCGACGTGCACACGGCCATTCAGAATCTCACGCACGGAGTAGATGCAGGTCAGCACCACCAACGGCAGCACGGCCAGACCGTCGAGCAGCACCAGCACACCATAGATACGCGCCAGAATCGGCAGACGCTTGGCATCGGGATTCAGACCGACAACGTCCAACTCGTCGGCCACCAAATCAGCCACGACGGCGGACTTGGCACCATCGGCAACGTGGACAATGTTGTCCGCGGCAGTCCTATCCTCGGAATCCGCATGTGTGCCCGGCATATCCATGCCGCTGCGGCGCTCCCGCGCATTCCCGGGGCTTGCGGCCGCATCGTCGTTTCTGAGCATGATTTCCCTCCGCGTAGCGTCATCTCACGCTATCACCCCAATCGGGGGTTTGCCAAACTTAGGAGCATCAAAACAGTTTGACACCCTTACAGCCACCTCCACCACGCGGCGAACACCCCACCACGTTGTCAGCAGGATTTTGGTTTTGGCTGAATAAAGCCATTTTGCGACACCTCGCCGTGGAACAGTCACTACGTGGTGGGACGAACACATCGCGGTGAAAAGTTAACCACGCGGTGGGCTTTCCCGGCAGGGAGAGGATACCGCCCAAAACGACTCTTTTCAACGCCCCACAAACACCAAAACCAGACACACTGCCCAACGGCGCACGATAAGCCGCCGGGCAGTCGCATATTCGGACGAAATCACCCATCAATCTCCCCCGGCGGTATTACGCTACTTAAACCGTAGCGCTACGCTTACCGTATCGCTACGAGAAACGCAGTAATCCAGCAGCAGGCTCCGGGGGGTATCAGTGGGCAACATCCTGAAAGTTCTCAAGCGCGACTTCGCGCGCCTGTTCACAGTGCCGGCAGCTTGGGTGATCATGTTCGGCATGGTGTTCATTCCGCCGCTGTATTCCTGGTACAATATCGTCGGCTTCTGGGATCCATACGGCAACACCAACGGCATCACCGTCGCCGTGGCCAACAACGACACCGGCACCGACAACGCCCTGATCGGCAAACAAAATCTTGGCGGCCAAATCGTCAACCAGCTTAAAGACAACGACCAGCTCGGCTGGACCTTCGTTACCGAGGCCGAAGCAATGAGCCAGGTCGAATCCGGCAAAGCCTATGCCGCCATCGTGATTCCCAAGGATTTCTCCAATGACCTTGCCGGTGTGGTGACCGGCGGCAAAGACAAACCCACCCTCCAGTACTACGTCAACGAGAAAGCCAGCGCCATCGCGCCCAAAGTCACCGACGTCGGCGCATCCACCGTGGACCGCACGGTCAACTCCACTTTTGTGTCCACCGTGTCCGAGGTGCTTACCGAAGTCATCAACACGGTCGGAGACAAAGCCATCGCTGCCGAAGACCAGACCAAAGCCAAAACGATCACTACACTCAATGAAGCCTCCAGTGACGTGCAGCACACTCGAGACACCATCGCCAAACTCAACACCAAGCTCGCCGGCACGCCTGAACAAACACGGACGGCCCGCCAAGCGCTGGAAGACGCACGAGAACTCGGCATCGACACCGCACAGGGACTGGCCGGCGCGTCCAAACTCATCGGCACCACACAGACCAGTCTGAATACTTTCGTCACCGCCACATCCGGCTCCCTCGACCAAGGGTCAAGCCTGCTGAGCCAGGCTTCCTCTCGAGCCAATCAGAGCATCGGCACAGTAACCGGCATGCTGAACTCCGCCAACCAGCAGGTAGGCGGCATGATCAATACCGCCGCAGACATCAATCAGGCCAACGCCGATGTCATCGCCCAGCTCAAGGAACTGCCGAACGCCAATCAGGAACCGCTCAAATCCGCCATCAGCAAGCTGGACAACCGCAATAGCAACCTCGCCGAAACCCTGAATAATCTCAGCAGTCTCAACACCACCATCGGTAACACCTACACCGATACAGCAGGCCTGGCCAGCAGCCTCAACACCGCTACCCAGACCACACTGGATGCCACCAACACCGCACGCAGTACACTGGTTTCCGGCGCGCTTCCCCAACTCAACACCGGCCTGAACACGTTGAGTTCCACAGCCAGTACGCTGTCCAACGGCATCACCTCGCAAAGCTCGCTCATCGATCAATCGGAACAGACCCTCGACCAGCTCGACAAAGCGGTCTCCTCCACCACAACCGCGTTGAACAGCACCGACCAGGCTCTGGCCGGCGTGCAGGCCAAACTCAGCACACTCGCCACGGATATCGAGGCCCTGAGCATCTCCAGTTCGCTAAACGCGCTTATCGGCACCGACGGCAAACTCGACGCCAGCACAATATCCGACTTCATGCTCTCTCCCACCGTCATTAGCGAGAAGGCCATCTATCCGGTCGCCGCTTATGGTTCCGGCATGGCACCGCTGTTCACCACCCTGTCTCTGTGGGTGGGCGCATTCGTGCTTGTAGTGATTCCCAAGCTCGAGACCGACGATGAAGACATCGATAACCTCACCCCCTCCCAGGGCTATCTTGGCCGTTTCCTGCTGCTGGCCACGCTGGCCGCAACCCAGGGCCTTGTCACTGGCATCGGCGACCTCATCATCGGCATTCAATGCGCGAGCGCGCCCGTGTTCCTGCTCACCTGCGTCATCACTTCACTGGTGTACATGTCAGTGATTTTCGCCCTCTCCACCACCTTCATGCACGTGGGCAAAGGCGTGTGCGTGGCGCTGGTCATCCTGCAGGTGCCCGGCGCCTCCGGCCTGTACCCGATCGAAATGATGCCGGGATTCTTCCGCACGCTTTACCCGTTGCTGCCGTTCACCTATTCCATCGATGCCTTGCGCGAGACCATCGGCGGTTTCTATGACGGTCACTGGTTTGGCTACATCGGCAAAATGCTAATTTTCGCCACGCTCGCCTTCCTGCTCGGCCTCGGCGCCCGCCCCAAGCTGGCGAATCTCAACCGTCTGTTCGCCCGCGAAATCAAGGAAAGCGACATGATTATCGGCGAGCCGGTGCACATCACCAGCAACGAATACCGCGTCACCCAGGCTATCGCCGCACTGGCCGACCGCGAGGAATACCGCCACGCCATCGAGCGCCGCGCCGCCAAATTCGCCTACCACTACCCACGCCTCTTGCTGGGCGCGTTGATTGCCGGATTCGTGGTGCCGGCAGCGCTCATCATCGTCTTCTCGCTGACCACCAGCGAGAAGATCGTGGTGATGGGCACGTGGCTGGCATGGGTGCTCATTATCGTCGGCTTCCTGATGGTCGTGGAATATATGCGCGATTCCATCCGCCGCCAAACCGAACTCGGCAACCTCTCCGACGAATCGATTCGCGCCATGCTGTACAGGCACAAAACCGGTCACCGGCCGCCGGCCAACGTCGAGGTACGGCCCGACCACAGCGCAGACACCCTTACCATTCCCGCAACACCGCCGACCAAGGAAGGCAAGCACGCACGATGAGCACAATCTGGAAGCTCTTTACCGGCGACATCAAGCGCTTGACCAGCAATGTGGTGTCCATCATCATCGTGATTGGCTTGGTCATGATTCCCGGCCTGTTCACCTGGTTCAATGTGGCCGCTTGCTGGGATCCGTTCTCTAACATGAAGAACCTGAAGTTCGCCGTAGCCAATGTGGATGAGGGCTATCGATCCGATCTGATTCCGGTTAAAGTCACCGTAGGCGACCAAGTGGTCAACGCCCTGCGCGCCAACAGCGAACTCGACTGGACCATCACCTCCAAGTCCGACGCCATCGAAGGCGCGAAATCCGGTAAATACTATGCGGCCATCGTGATTCCGAAGCAGTTCAGCAAAGACATGATGACCTTCTTCTCCGACGATGTGCAGCACGCCGAGCTGACCTACTACCGCAACGAGAAGAAGAACGCGCTGGCTCCGAACCTACTCAACGAGGGCACCGACGAGGTGGCGGCGGAAATCAACACCGTCTTTGCCAAAACCATCACCTCAGCCGGGCTGGAGATTGCGTCATCGCTGGCTGACCAACTCTCCACGCCCGCAGCGAAAGAGCAACTGAACACCTTCAATACGAATATCGCCGGATTTGCCACCCAGCTCGAGAGCACCGCCGATCTCCTCGGCACCTATGGCTCACTCACCGATTCCGCCGGCGCTCTGCTGGACACCGCGAACGCGCTCATCACGCAGGCTTCCAGCGCCGCGCAACAAGGCAGCACAGATCTCAAAGGCGCCAAACAAGGCGTCAGCGATGTGGCCGGCGCACTCAGCACCACCACCGAGGCAATGAGCAACGCGCTGGACACGAGCGCCTCCAGCTTCGGCGCGGTGTCCGATTCCATCGATAAGCTCTATGCCGACGCGAACAGCGGAGCCACCACGACCGCCGACGAGCTGGAACACCAGGCCACAGCCGTGGGCAAGCAGACCGCGCAATATACCGAAATCCGCAATACGCTGGCCGGACTACTGGGCGACGATTCGTCCATCGTCAAGGCATTGGACCGCTCAATCACACGGCAGACCAGGTTGCAGCAGGCGCTGAACACGACAGCCAGCGATATCCGCCAGGGCAACCAAGACGCGCAGAACCAGCGGGCGCAGGTCAAGGATCTGGCCAAGCAGGCGCAAAACAGCATTGCCAGCATCACCGCGGATTACGCCAGTAACGTGCAGCCACAAATCGAGTCCTTGTCGGCCACGGTTGCCGATGCTTCCAGTGTTCTGGACACCAGCGCGGCCAAGTTGAACACCACACTCAGCGATCTGCGAAGCACATCAAGCGATGCCGACAGCATGCTTGCCGATGCCCACGCCACATTGGACAAAGTGGCCAACAAACTACGCTCCGCAAGCTCCGAACTGACGTCGTTCAACGGCAAGCTGAGCGAGGCACTGAACAGCGGCGACATGAGCATGGTCAAGGAGGTGTTGGGCAACGACCCCGAAACGTTGGCCAGCACCTTGGCCGCTCCAGTGCAGCTCAAACGCAAGGCCGTGTTCCCTGTGGCGAATTTCGGCTCCTCAATGGCCCCGTTCTATACGCTGATTCCGCTGTGGGTCGGATCGCTACTGATGGCGGTCACGCTCAAAACCTCCGTGTCGCGGCGCACCCGCGAATCACTGGGCAACCCGCGCCCACATCAGCTATTCCTAGGCCATTACGGGGTGTTCGCGCTGATTGCGTTGCTGCAGTCCACTGTGTCCTTGGGCGGCGATTTGCTGTTCCTGCACGTGCAGGCCGTGCATCCGCTGCTGTTCATGCTGACAGGATGGCTGGCTTCGCTGGTGTTCTCGTTCTTCGCCTACACCATGGTGGCGAGCTTCGGCAATGTGGGCAAGGCAATCGGCGTGCTGATGCTCATCGTGCAGATATCGGGCGCAAACGCCGCCTACCCGATGCAAATGCTGCCTGATTTCATCGCGAAAGTCAGCCCGTTCCTGCCACTCACCCACGCAGTGACGATGATGCGCGCGGCTATTGCCGGCATCTACGACATGGACTATTGGAGGGCTGCCGGACTGCTGCTGGCGTTCATACCGCCGCTGTTGCTGTTGGGACTGCTGCTGCGCAAGCCACTGGTGAAGTTCAACCAGTGGTATGTGGCGCAGGTCGAGAGCACTAAGGTACTGAGCTAGGGAATATGGCCCGAGCCGACGACATGAACCACCCTCAGTCCGGCTCCGCCGGCCAGCTCCCGCCAGCGGGAGCACATGTTGAAGAGAAGAGATGATGGAGAGGACAACGGACACGATGCTCCGAGGCGAGCGCACCCGCGAGGCGACGGATCGCAAGCTGATGCAGGCCACGCTGCAGATCGCCGTGGATCGCGGCATCAGCGGCGTGACCATCGAAGAGGTGGCTCGTCGTTCCGGCGTGGCCAAAACCACGATTTACCGCCGTTACCATAATGCTGACGAGCTGCTGCGCGAGATCAGTGCCATGTATCTGGTCAACCCGGACGCCGGCCCAGTACCCAGCCCCACGCGGGAGCATTTCACTCAGTTGTTGCAACGACTGGTGGACTGGGTGCGCAATAACAACATCGATGTCAAGCGCGTAGGCATTGTGCTATCCAGCGAGGCCGAATTTTTCCAGCACATTGTCAATCAGGTGATTACGCCGTGGCTGAGTCGAGTTGCCGCATTCTTGAAGCAGGGCGTGACGCAAGGTGTATTCCGCGAAAGTGTTGACGAGAAACTGCTGTTATCCACCATCATCGGGTCTTTGGTGGCGTATGAGGCCATCGAAGGCAAAGCGATGGATGACGACACCGCCTGGGCCGCCCGTATGTCTGATCTACTCTGGCCGGCGTTACTGAAGTAACGGACTACACGTGCACTTCGCCTTCGAGGGGCTGATTTGGTCTTTTCAGAACATCTATCTCCGCTTCAAGGGGCTGATGGCAAAGTAGACAGGCACTAAAAACGGCAGAATAACGTAACCAATATGCGTCTGATAGTTGAGATCTCGCCCTCAAGCAGCCCCTCGAAGCGCAAGTAGAGGTTCCGGAAAGGCCAAATCAGCCCCTTGAAGCGGAGAATGCCCATTCCCGCGGTTGAAAAAACTGCAGATGTCTACCTACTACTGAATGGACGCCTCTTGGCGGGCGACTTCGAGGGCTTTGTTAAAGGCGTCGGAAGTCCAGCTGGCGCCGGCGACCTTATCCACCTTGAGGCCCTTCAGGGGCTTGCCGTCCACCACGCCGTTGATGGCTTTGGCGAAGTCATCTTGGTGGCCCTTGGAAATCTTGGTGAACGGGTGACCCACGATTTCCACGTTCTCAACGTTGCCGTCCTTGATGGTCAGATGAACATCGATGGAATCCTCGCCGACCGGGCCATACTGACCGTTGATGGAGTAGTCGCCGTCCTTGTAGTTGCCGGTGTCCTTTTTGTCGGATGTGGTGGTGGACGGGTCGTTCTGAGACGAGCTGGAATCGGAACCATTCGAGCTATCCGACTGGGATTGCGACTGCTCTTCCTGCGATTTCTGGGTCTCGCCCGAATTACCGGCATACGCGTCATCCATCGGCGTGGCCTTGGATTCGCCACACCCGGCCAGCAGCGCACCGGCCACGACCAGTCCAGCCGCCGCCAGCGTCGCGGACTTCTTCAACGTGTTCTTTTCAGTCATATCCAATATCCTATTCGCACCTCACACTGGCTCCCCTCGTGCCCGGGGGAAGCCAATATACGGCCCTACTCTTCGCCGCCGGTTTTTGCGGCCTTGGTGGGGTCGGCGAATCCGATGGCGGTTTCGCCGTTTTGTGCGCCTTCCACCTGCGCACCCGTGGAAGCGGGCTTTCCACCGACCGCCTCATACACCTTGCGCGCATCCTCGTCATTCCACTTCTCGCCGACGAGCACGCCGTGGTTGAGCATGATCTCGCGCTGCGCGCAGCTGGCGACCAGCGCATCGTGCGTAACCACAATGATTGTGGTGCCCTGTTCATGCAGCTTGCGGAACAGGTCGAGCACGATCTTCTCGTTCTTCTCGTCAAGGTTACCGGTGGGCTCGTCGGCCAGAATCAGTTTCGGATCGTTGATTAGCGCACGAGCCACGCACACGCGCTGCTGCTCGCCGCCGGAGAGCTGGCCGGGCAGGTGGTGGGCGCGATCCTTCAGACCAACTTTCTCCAGCGCTTCCATGGCCTGCTTCTCATCGACCACCGAATGGTAGTACTGCGCCACCATCACGTTTTCCACAGCGGTCAGGTGCGGCACCAGATAAAACTTCTGGAATACCAGGCCGATGAGGTTCTTACGCACGTCGGCCAGCTGCGTGGCGTTCAGATCCTCCAGCTTGCGGCCCTCGAGCTTCACGGAACCCTTGGAGGGCGTGTCCATGCAGCCAATCATGTTCATCAGCGTGGTCTTGCCCGAACCGGAGGAACCGACGATGGCCAGCCATTCGCCTTCCGGCACGGTCAGATTGAGGTCGTCTACGGCGTGCAGGTCGCCGTAGATCTTCGAGATGTGGTCGAGTTCAAGTAGCATGACGATTCTCTTTCTTTATTCTTCGCGAAGCACAACGGCAGGGTCAATACGGGTGGCGCGGTGGACGGGCGGGATGGAGGCGACTACGGCGACCAACGCGCTGAACACCACGGAAATCAGCGCCAGCCACCAGTTGAATCCGATGGAGCGCTCGAACACCGCCACGCACAGCCAGCTGGCGAGGCCGTAGCCGATTGCAGTGCCAATCAGACCACCGATGAGGCCGTAAAACGCCGATTCGACATAAAACTCAATGCCGATTGCGCGTGAGCTGGCACCGAGGGCCTTACGCAGGCCGATTTCGTTGCGTCGCTGCGAGACGATCGAGCTGATTGTGGTGCCAACGCCGACGAGCGTAAGCACCAGCACCACGAGCGAGACGACCCAGAACAGCGTCTGCAACATGGTGATGATGCGGGTGTCAGAGGCGGTGATCTTAGTGACCTTCTGCGCCTTGACGTGCATGGAAGTCATCTCATTGATACTGGAAACCAGCCCTGCGAGGTCGCTGGTTCCGGCCGAATATTCAATAACGTCCACGCCGCGCGTCACGCCGGTGAGCTTGTTGACGTCGGCGTTGGTGGCGTAGATGATCGAATCCTCGCTGCCGCCGGTGTCCACGATGCCGGCCACACGGAATTCGGTGCCGGAGGTATCCATGATGTCGCTGGAGACGCGGCCGTCTTGAGTTGGCTGATCGGACGGGGATTGGCCTGATTGGCCATTAGAGGTTTGGCTTGAGGACGACTGGTCCGAGGATGACGAGCCTGACATATCCATACCAGCCATGTCGCCAGACATATCCATGCCTTGCATGTCGTTGGACGAGTTTTGGGAGCTGCTTGAGGAGGTCTCGTCATTCGCCGAGCCGGTCCCCTCGTTAGAGGAGGCCGAAGTACCAGTAGAGCTGGCATTATCGGACGCACGGTAACCGATAGTGATGGCGGAGCCCACCTTGAGACCGATAGCATCGGCGATGTCACGGCCGACCAGCACCTTGCCGGAGGACGGCCACTTACCGTCGACCACCCAGTGATGATTGAGGTTCTTTACCTGCGCCGCATCGACACCGGCCATCACATACGGAGACGCGTTCACACGCACGTTTTCGTAGCGATAGGTGGCGTATTTCGCAGAACCCTTGGCTTTGACCATTTCAGTGGTGTGCTGGACCATCGACTCATCTATGCCGGCCTTATCCCCAGTGGATTCGGTAGGCGTGACAATCAGATTTGCGCCATACGCACGCATCTCCTCATTCATCTGCTGCGGCACGGCGATGCAAATCATCGCCAAGCAGAACAGTGTGGCCGCGCCGACCAGAGACGCCAATACCGCCATCATCGCGCGCGAGCGACGGCGGAACACGGCGCTGAACAGCATCCTGAAGAACATGCCGGTGTTAGTCATCGGTTTCCTCCTTCCCAGTTATGTGGGCAAACTCAGCGGCCATGGAGCACCTCCGCGGGCTTGAGGTTCAGAATCGAACGAATCGAAGAGGCGGATGCCAACAGCACGGTGACGGCCAGCAGCACGAACACCAGCACGAACACCATGGGTCGCATGGTGATGCCGGAGCCGAACACCACCTGCCCAATCAGCTGCGCCACACCCGAACCAAGCAGCGCACCCACAATCGCGCCCAGCAACGAAATCGTCGCCGTTTCAGCCATCATCAGGCGGGACACTGCGGCATCGGTGGCACCGAGCGCCTTGAGCAACGCCAGCTCACCGGACCGTTCGCCGATCGAGGCGACCATCAGGTTGGCCACGGCCACGGTGGCGGCAATCAGACTCAGCACGGTCATCAGAATCATCACGGCCTGCGTCTTTTGCAGCACATTGCCCTGCAACGCGGCCACCTGACGCACCTGCTTGGCCACCGCGCCCGGAATCACCTCTTCGATCTGATAGGCGATTGAGCTCGGGTAGGCGGTGCAGTACCAGGTCTCCCATTCCTCCTGGCTCAGCGCGGCCGGGTTCGCGGCGGCCTTACGGGCCAGGTCGTTCTCCGGCGTGGTCAGGGCCTTGACCTCGATTTTGTCGACCGAATCGGGCAGGTCGGCGAGTACCTGGGCCGTGGAGGAGGCGATGTAGAGCGAGCCGTTGTCCTCGTCGCCGGAATCGTAGACACCGGTGAGCTTGATTTTCTGCTCGTTCTTCTTGCCTGAGGCGGTGGTTTTGTTGAGGGTGATGGTGTCGCCGGTGGTCACGCCGAGTTCGGAGGCCAGCGTCTTGCCGATCACGCCCTGGTCGGAATCGTCTTTGGGCCACTTGCCGTCCAGCTGCCACCACGAGCGCATGCCTTCCACGCCCACGACGGTAGTCTCGCCGGTGGAGATCTTGAGGTTCTTGTTGAACCACGTGCCGACGACCGGCACGTTGGTACCGTTCACCGTGGCGTGGATGTTGAGCTGCGGCGCGAAGCTGGTGATGTTGAACGACCAGAAGATCGTCTTGATCTTGGCCGCGTCCGACTCCTTCAGAAAAGCGGTCGGGTCGCTGGTGGACGTCGCGCCGCCCGACTCGGTGTTGTACAGGTCGGAAACGACCGCATCCGCCTTGGGCTGCACGGTGATGTTCGAACCGTAGGTGGACAGCTCGGCGTTGAGCTTGTCGCCCACGTCGAACACGACGCCCAGCATCGATACGGACACGGTCGCCGACAGGCATACGGTCAGCGCGATAAGCAGGCGCCGGCGCAGCTGTCGGGTGAACGAGCGAGTAATCATGCGCAGAAAGAACATGATTCTTGTCTCCTGCCTGACTCACCGGAAGTGGGCGCTCAGCGCGTCCAGATCCGTAGTTTGAATGGTGATCTTGCCGTGGCCGGTCTTGTACGGGAATGGTATCGGGTTGCAGCCACCCTTGAAGCCGATGGTCGCCAGGTTGATGGCCACCTCGCACTTCTTGCAGATGATCTTGCCATCCTTTTCGTAATAGCCGGCGTCGCCACAGTTCTCGCAGGCGTCCAGACCGATGCCATACGCACCACCGTTCTTCTTGATGATGATGAAGCGCATGACGGTGCCGTCCTTGGCCTTGTATTCAAAGCGGTGCAGATGGCCGTCCTCAACTTGGCTGAATGGGATGGTGGCCACGCCGTCCTTGAGTGAGTAGGCCTCCGGTGGCGAAAGGGTGATGGTCTGCTGGGTTGCGGCGACGCCGACGGTGAGGGTCAGCGTGACACCAATCATCGCCACGAGGCTCCATACGGCGGAGGCCACGGCACGGCGGCGGAATGCCTTGTGTTTGCGTCCGATGGCTTCGTTCGCACCGGTCAGCGGCATGCGTGAAGCCGGCCACCACGGAGGCGACGGCCGGAATCAGGAACACGAATGCCTGCGCCATGATCATCCAGCTGTTGTGGTTGATCGACCATGCGAGGGCCACGAAGGCCGTGTGGCCCATCGGGAAGCCGTGCGCCTGCAGAATCTGCATGACACCGGTCAGGTGCTGGATGAAGAGAATCACCATCACCGCGAGGACCGCGGCGGTGAACGAGGCGCGCACTGCGGTGGAGCGCAGCGTGCGGAAGATGGCGGCCACGATAATCGACATGGCCAGGCCCAGCGCGAAGCCGAGCGCGCGCAGCAGCATGTCGGAGGTGAAGATCGGATCGCCGGGCTCCACCCAGATGGTCAGCTGCAGAATAACGTCCGGCAGTGCGTAGAACAGGGTGAGCGCGATGTCGATGGCGGCGATGGCGTTCGCGATGTGCATGATGGCCTTGTGCCGCTGCCAATTGGTGGTGATGCGACGTGCGAACACTACGACGATGATGGCGAGGATGTCGGCAATGATCGCGCACCACAGCACCGGATAGTTGACGAATGTGCGCTGGTTGATCACGGCCGAGGCGCGCAGGCTCGCGAACACGATGGCGGCGATCAGGCCAACGATCAGGCCGATGAGACGCCAATGCGCGCTGGAGGGCTTGTCTCGCCCTTCGCCGACCGCGAGCATCACGCTCAGGCACATCACCAGTAATGTGGGGGCCAATGTTCCCGGCATCACTGCCACGAATTGTTCAAGCATTCGCGTCCTTTCTTTGCATTGGCGCTAAAAGTAATATAAGCCCCCTCTGACGAGGGGGCTGTCTGCGTAGCAGACTGGGGGAGAGACTCCACGTATTGTTTTACTGTTCTTCTCTCCCTCAGTCCGCCTTCGGCGTCCAGCTCCCTCATCAGAGGGAGCTTAATAAATCACCAGCAATTATGGACGGCCTGCGGCCGGCTCAATGCTGCTCGCGATGCTGTCGCATCGCTCGTGACGGTTACAAACAGCCCACCGGGCTTACGCCGTCACCACTGACGCGGGGTGTAGTCCCAGTTGTCGAAGGTGACCTCGATCGGCTCGGTCCAGAACTGGTGGTTCTTCACACCGGTCTCCGGGTCGACGTGCAGCATCCAGCCCTTGGAGGCCGGGGACTCGATGGAGAGCTTGAGCTGGTAGGTGCCAGCCTTGTCGAGCTTGACGTTGGCACCGTAGTGCGGGCCATCGGAGGCGTTCATCTGCATGAAGGTACCGGAGGTGGCCTTGCCGCCCTCGACCTCCTTGCCGGTGGACTTGTCGATGATGGTGTAGTTCACGGTCAGGTCAGGAACGAAGTCTCCCTTGCCGTAGCCGTAGTCGGTGCCTTCCTGGGAGGCGTGGATGTCGGCTTCCAGGTGGAAGCTCGCATCGGCGGCCTTCAGACCGGAGGAGGCGGGCTCCATGTCGATCGGCTGGAAGTAGACAGCGCCCACGGTCAGCGGGCCGGCAGGCTTATCCTGCTCCTCAGCGGTGCCGGAAGGACCAACCGGGACCTCTTCAAAGCCAGCGGTATCGCTCGGGGCATCAGCCTTGGCTGAATCGTCCTTCTTGGCGGTGTCGGAGGAGCTGGTAGACGCCTTGGTGTCGGAGGCGTTGTTGGACGAACCGCAAGCAGCCATCGAAACAGCCATGGAGCCGGCGAGCAGCACGCCGAGCAGAGCGGCAAGCTTCTTGTTCTTCATCATTTCTCTATATTCCTTTTGTTGTGGTGAATGGATTATTCACGACTTCTTTTTTTGTTTTTAGTTGTGACGGCGCGGGGCGGAATCGCTTCCGTCTCCATGCCGCAAGTTTGTGTTGCGTTACGCCTGAGCGACAGCCTCGCTGGCCTTCGCATCCGGGGCGACGGCGAGCTGGGCCTTGGCTTTGCGCTGTTTGATGAATCCGACCGCGAACAGCGCGATGACGGCGATGGCCGCCAACACCTGAGCGATGATGCATTCAACGTACGGGTAGAAGCCAAGCCAATCGTTGGTGGGCATGCCCGGCAAGTAGTTGGCGGGCAGCAGGTCGCCCTCGATCAGCGCATGCACACCGCCGCCGGCGAAGACGATCACCAGCACGGACATCAAGATCGAAGTGACCAAGAAGAACGGGCCAATCGGAATCTTCACGGAGGTGAAGCGAATCACCAGGAAGATAATCACGAGAACCACGGCGGCGGCGAGTGCACCGACCACCATGCCGTGCGTATCCTGGCTCATCGTGTAGATGGACTGGTAGAAGATCACGGTTTCGGCGCCCTCGCGGAACACGGCGAGGAAGCTCAACATGGCGAGCGAGACCACCGTACGGAAAGCCACCTTCTCGCCGGCCTCGACCTGCGAGGAGACGGACGCCACTGCGGCTTCGGTCTTTCCCTTGATGTAGCGGTTCCAGGCCTCGACCGAGGACTTGTTGAGCATCCAGTTGCTGGTCCACAGCAGCATGCACATGGCGATGAGCGCGCACACGCCCTCCATGATCTCCTGCAGCGGGCCGGAGCCACCGAACGCGACCATGAAGATGATTGCCACCACGCCTGCGCCGGCCAGACCGGCGAGCACGCCCACGTAGATCCACTTGGTGAAGCGCTTGTTGCCGGACTTGACGAGGTAGGCCACCACGGCGGCGACCACGAGCAGGGCTTCGAGACCCTCACGGATAAGAATCAGGAATGCTTGGCCGACCGAGCTGGTGATGAACTTGAGGAATCCGCCCTCCTGATCGGCAGCGCCACCGTCGAGCTTGGCGGCATCGGTGGTCAGCATGTTCTTCAGGTCTTCGACGTACTTCTTGACTTCGGAGGTCGACTTGCCGGTGTTCATCGAGGAGCGGCACAGCTTGAACTGGTATTCCACCTGGGAGACGCGGTTGCCACTGATGGCGCTCAGCACGGTCTTCTCGAAACCGAGCTTTTCGTAGTGCTGGTAGTAGGCGTCATTCACAAGCGTGGCGCCCTTGGCAGCGTCGCCGCCTTCATAGGCCTTGTATGCATTGTCCAGAATCGGAAGCATCGCGTCTGCGACGTCTTTCCAAGTCTTGGCCGTGTTCTTGGTGCGCTTCTTCTTGGCGTCGAGTTCCTTACGCTCCTTGGCGATCTGCTTCTGGAGATTCTCGTTGTACTGCTTCGGCTTGGCGAGCTGGGTATTGGCGTCGAGCTGCTGGGCAGTGGCGTCGAGGTCGGCGTTCAGGGCGTCGATTTTTTGGGTGAGCTGATCATCGTTGCCGGCCGTGTAAGAGAGGTTCTGTATGTCTTGGAAAGCCTGCTGCTGGGCGGTCTGCTTATCCGAGCTAATGGTGTCACGCACCACGGCGGTGAAGTTGGAGGCGATGTAGATAGTGTTGTACGCGGACATAAACGCGGACGTGGAGCCGGCAGTGTTGCCGGACTTATATTCTTTGGCGCCTTCTTGCAGCTGCGCCTCGATGGCCTTGGACACGTCGGCCCAGGTCGTGTACTCAACGCCGCTGGTGTCCGTCTTATCGGCTGCGGTAACCATCGTGGCCGTTGGCGTATCCGCGAAGGCAGACTGCGGGATGACTGCGGCGGGAAGGAAGGTCGCGGCAATCAATGCGAACAGGAACACGACGGCAGCCATTGCACGCGCCGAAATCGGGGACGACTGCTGATGGGCAGCGTCCACCTGCATCGCGCGCGCGAAGGAATCGGCAACGTGCGTATCGTGTTCTCGAATTGTGTTCAGTTCAGCGGACTGCGCACAGGCGCGACGAACCATGCTAAACCCTCTCTCACTGCAAATACCTCAATAGCTCAATAGCTCAATAGCTCAAGACCAACTATGAACTCTATAGAAAAAAATTCTTCAACAACAGTCTTGATTTTCTAGTAGATGTGCGGTATTGAGAGCTGGTTTCGTCATTCAAGAGCCAATAAAATGTCTCACTATTTGAAAGATTGGCGCTCAATGCTGACTGCGATTCCAGCATGCGAGCGGTAACATCCCCTCATATTGTGCGGCTATGCGGCTGTGTGTTTTTTGACTGCACGGCTGTACTGTTGCGCGACTGCGCAGCTCAGCATGAGGCAGACTTCTCATCCACGATGCATTTGCACAGCCAAAAGACGAGAGACGCGAGCGACAAAGCTGTCCGCGCACCAAAAATCGGAGGCGGAGGATACGAGATTCGAACTCACGCCACGCCGAGTATGCACTTATCCGAGACCTGTGGTAGTTTATTCGAGTTGCCTACTGAGCACGGTTTCACCGAGCATAGTACGGCATGGAGGATTCGCCTAGTGGTCTATGGCGCACGCTTGGAAAGCGTGTTGGTGTAACAGCCTCACGAGTTCGAATCTCGTATCCTCCGCCCGGGTTGGAGCCCCGGAAACCGTTGAAATCATTCGGTTTCCGGGGTTTTGCTTTGGTTCCTTCCGATTGTCGGTTCCCTCCAGGTTCCCTCCGTTTCGTCACCTTTGGCCCCGACCTGCCGCGCGTGTCACATATCGGAACCGACGATTCCGAAAACGCCTTCGAGCCTTCGTCTGCCGTGTGTTCGTCATCGAAGTCCGACCGCGCCCCATGTGTCCTGTCAGTGGGCCGATTCGAATCCCTTCATGTTCTCCGCGCAGTTTTTTCGTTTTGGTTCGCAACAATCCCAGCCTCCGTATCGCAAGCGCATCGCAGCGAATACCGATCGGCCCAGCGCGAAGGTTCCCCCTGACCCCTTCCGATGAACGCCACACGAACGCATACGGGTGCCATGAAAGTCCATTCGAACCGTCAATCAACTCCTTGATACATAGACAGGAAGCCAAGGAACGTTCGTGGAGAACAGGCGCAAGGGTGACAACAAGCCTATCAGACAGACCACGAAGGACAAGTACGCCCAGTATCTCCGCGACTACCTGAATCCGGTTCTGGGCTATCTGCCCATGAACGCCATCAAGCCCGCGAACATCCGTGAATGGTACGACAGCATGAAGGTCACCAAGGACGGGCGGGGCGAGAGCATACGACGCCATGTGTTCGAGCTGCTGGACGCCATCATGCCTGAAGCCGCCACAAAGCCGCTGGACGATCAGGGCTCGACGCTCATCAAGGTGAACCCGGCGCAGTTCAAGGTGCCGCGCCCGGCGACGAAGCATGTGTATGTGATAGCCACCCGCGAGCAGGTTCAGGCGCTCACCGACGCTATGCCGCCCAATCTCGCCCTTGGCGTCCTGCTGGCCGGCACGCTGGGCTTGCGTCAAGGCGAGGTGCTTGGCTTGCAACATCGTGATATAGAGCTGGATGCAAGCCCTGCGCTGTTGCATGTGCGCCGTAGCGCCAAGGAAGTCAGCGAGAACGGGCACAAGGTGTCAATCCTCGGGGAGACGAAAACGCCCAGTAACAAGTGCGATATCGAAGTGTCCGCGCCCTTGGCCGGCAAGATTCGAGAACATCTCGCCACCTATGTGGACAAGAAACCGACCGCGCTGCTGTTCACCGGCGTCCGCACTCGCGGCACAATAGGGGATTATGACTGATGCTGAAAACACCAAACCCGAACTCCCCGAGAACGTTCGCGTCCGCTTCTGCCCGTCTCCGACTGGCACTCCGCACGTCGGCATGATTCGCACCGCCGAGATTCGACCGGGGAAAACAAAAAACCCTCGCGAATCCGCGAGGGTCATTGGCTGGGATGCCTGGACTCGAACCAAGAATGGCTGAACCAGAATCAGCTGTGTTGCCAATTACACCACATCCCAATTTGGCTTGGCGTAGCAACTCCAAGGAGTTGTTCGTCGTACCCCCAACCGGATTTGAACCGGTGTTGGCGCCGTGAGAGGGCGTAGTCCTAGACCGCTAGACGATGGGGGCATATTCAGTTTTCACTGGCTGCGAGGCGAACCGCGCAACAGATGAATACTGTACGCGAGGATACAGATCACCGCAACTCCCGGCGTGTCGCACTATGCATTAGCCGAACCCACCCGCATCTAGTTACATCATCATCGGCCAAAATGCACAGCAGAGGTCTCTCAGCTCATTCATTAGGTAGATTGGCCATTCATTTGGTAGGTGGCGCTCAAGCCGCATCCACAGAAACCCGCCATTCCAATGACCGGCGTGACGGAGCACCTACCAAGTGAATGGCCAATCTACCTAATGAATGCATGCGCTCGGCATTTCGAGTCACAACGGCAGCACAGGCATTGCTTGGAGTATGCGAAGGCGGGCATCTGCGTGAACAGATGCCCGCCTTTAGCTTCCCTCGGGAAGAGAAATCACAGATGCGCGCGCAGGCCCTTCAGGCGGGCGACGGTCAGCGGCTTGCCGACGATCTCCATGGACTCGAAAAGCGGCGGGGAGACGCGGCGGCCGGACATGGCCACACGGACCGGGCCGAAGGCCAGGCGCGGCTTGTATCCGCCGTCCTCAACCAGCGTCTTGTTGAGCAGCTCGTGCAGGGAATCGGTCTTCCAATCGGCCTCATCCACACCTTCCAGCGCGGCGATGGCGGCGTCCAGCACTTCTCCGGCGGAATCCTTGAGCTGCTTCTTGGCGTCATCCGCAGGCTCCAGATATTCCTCGGTGGATAGCAGGGAGCCGACCATACCAGCGACCTCGCCCAGCAGACGCACGCGCGGCTGAACCAGCGGAGCAGCGGCGGTCAGAATCTCCTGCTCGCGGGCAGTCAGCGCGTCCCAGTTATCCGCGGAAACCACACCATCACGGTGCAGGTACGGCACAGAGCGGCGCAGGAAGTCCTCGGGCTCAAGCATGCGGATGTGCTCAGCATTGATGGAGATGGCCTTGTCGATGTCGAAGCGAGCCGGGTTGGCCTTCACGTCGCGCACGTCGAACTTGGCGATCATCTCATCCATGGAGAACACGTCGCGATCCGGCGCAATCGACCAGCCGAGCAGGGCCAAGTAGTGGAGCAGGCCCTCGCGGATGAAGCCGTTGTC
>ENA-OWXH01000119-OWXH01000119.1-human-gut-metagenome-genome-assembly--contig:-NODE-119-length-24546-cov-12.8555_pt1 | contig 24546 bp, 27 predicted proteins | sample MGYA00249245_ERZ652057 | MGnify/ENA primary metagenome ERZ652057 (study PRJEB26925, sample SAMN05827269) | human gut metagenome | biome: ENVO:2100002; feature: ENVO:00000062; material: ENVO:00002003...
GAAGAGGAAGCAGTATCAATTTAATATAGCAATTATTTAATATTCGTTATACTAGAAAAGTCGCCTGCGCAACATCAGACGACTATATTAGTTAAATTATTTCAAAATGTTTCAAAGCAGCTTTGATTGCTTCTACCTTTTCTGGTGTCGGATGCTTCCTCGGCTGTTTCAATTCCTCTACCGCATTAGGAGCATCGTACATTGGCAAGCCTAAATCTCTTTTTACCTCTGCGATATATGCGGTATGTACCTTGAAGCCGTATTTAGCTTCTATGTACTCCTTTATCATTTTGTAGGTCACTCGTTCTTTGGGCTTATATTCTTCGGCTCTTTTAGCGATATTATCAAGCGGAAGTTTTCCCTCACCCTCGCCAAACTCAACTTTTACGTTGATATGTCCGTCTGGCTTTTTGTGGGAAAGCAGTACTACCGTCTCAACGGTACTCTCTTTGTCCCAACAAAGTTCCTGTGTCTCCCTGTCTCCGAAATACACCGGAAAACGGAACTTTATGTGCTTTAGGAATCTGCCATCTGGCTGCTCCTGCTCATAAATGTCCACCTGTTCTACAAAGCTGTTAAGAAATTCTTTCTTCTCCAGATCAGTGAACTTATCATATAGTTTATCAAAATATAAAAGAAATTGATAGACGTTTTCTTCTGATATTTTCTGTTGCTGAATATTCAGCAGGCGATTCTTTACTTCCTCTATACTGTTTTCCACGCCTTCAATTTCATCATACAGACGATATAATCGTGTCTCCATATCCTGATATTTCTTTTCATAAAATTTATCCATGATATCCAAACTATCCATCTGCTGTCCAAGTCTTGCTTTTGCTCCGGTCAGTTGCCTGTGCTGTTTTTCCAGTCTTTCAATCTCTTTTTCTATTTCTTCTGTATCTATTCTTGAACCGATTTTATTCAGTATTGCTTCTTCAAATTTAGAATTCTTCACCAGTTTCCGAATAACTTCTTCTACTGCATTGTTAATCTTCTCCTCACTCCATTGTTTACGATATCCACATTTATGACCGTCTACCAGGCGACGATGTTTACAGGCATAATAGAAATAATCTTTATATAAGGTTCCGTCTTTCTTTTTCTTTCGGTTCACGTTCCCATACATACCGCTTCCACATAACGGACATCTCAATATTCCAGATAAGATATGCTCATGATCCAGACTATGCGTCTTTTCATATTTCACACCTGTTTTTTCCCGTTTTTGATGTGCCAGCTCCCAATCTGTTTCTGAAATAATTCCTTCGTGGATACCATCATGCAGCATATAATTTTCCTGTTTTACAATGCGATATTCATTTCTTGTTCCTGAAACTTTCTCGTTCTTCCTTCGTCCATAAGCCAACTTTCCACAGTATACCGGATTATCCAGAACGCCTTTTATAAACGAAGAGGCAAATGCGTCCAATGTATTATTCTGTCGTTTTTTCTTTTTATATCCATGCTGGTTCAGCCATGCGGCAATCGCAGAGATTCCCATATTGGTATGAATAAATTTGTCATAGATCAGACGAATAATCTCTGCTTCGTCCTCTGCAATCTGCAATTCTCCATTTACCAATTCATAGCCATATGGAGCAAATCCACCGTTCCATTTTCCTTCCCTGGCTTTCTGCTTACGTCCCTCCATTGTCTGAACAAGGATATTCTCTCGTTCAATCTCTGCCACCGCAGACAGAACAGAAATCATCAGCTTTCCACTATCTTTTGAGCTGTCAATTCCATCTTCAACACAGATCAGATTCACTCCAAAATCCTGCATCCTCTGCAAAGAATTTAAAACATCTGCCGCATTACGACCGAATCTGGAAAGCTTGAACACCAGTACAAACTGTACCTCATCTGTTCCATTCTCAATATTATCCAACATTCTCTGAAATTCCGGTCTGCCCTCTACGCTCTTTCCAGACTTACCTTCATCTGAATACTCATTTACGATTTCCATATTCTGAAATTCCGCATATCTCTTGAGTTTTTCTTTCTGAGCATCCAGACTGTAGCCATCTACCTGCATGGTTGTGGATACTCTGGTATATATATCGCATTTAATCTTTTTATTCTTCATAATCTTCCTCGCAGTATAACTCTGTTTTATTGTCCCAACCTTATTTTAGTGCTTGTTCCAACTATTTTCAATACTTATTTTCCGTATTGACGCATTTCTTCGCCAATCGTATAATTAAGTTAGATACAGAGCATTTCTGTTATCAAAATATTGCCCGCCCACCATTGGCGACTTATAAATGATTGGCTCGAAAATATTGTTCGCTTACCGGAAGCGTCTAATAAATGTCCGGCTTGAAAATTATTTAGAAATAATTTCTGTTTTTGATATTGTGTTTTTATCACACATTGCATATACTATAAATACACAAAAAAGCCAAAAAAGAGGAGGTGTTAGTATGGCTACTTCAAGTATTACTCATAATTTTGTCGTATCCAATCCAAATAGCGTAAAGCGTTTTGTCGCAGCAATTGACGAAGCCGACCGTGACCGCACACCAAAGCAGACACTTCCCGGACGTCAGTTAACGAACCCACAGGAAATCTTAGCTTTAATGTCAAAAAGGAAGAAAAAACATGTCTGATAAATATTTTACCGTTAATATTCGGGCATATTTGGATAAAGACGAACCGACATATATCGGAGAGGAAAGTCTTTACGACTTACTCTCCGATTTTTCTTGTCCCAAAAATCCCGATGTGGAATACTTTTTATTACATAATGCGATTGAGTTTACCAAAAAAGATCAATCTATCACTTATCTGGTATTTGATGCTGAAGATGCTTCACTGGTTGGTTATTTTTCACTTACAATAAAACCAATCTCTGTCCGTGCTTCAAATATCAGCAAGACAATGGCAAAAAAACTGTCCCGTGTCAGTATTTTGGATGAAGAAACACAATCCTATACTACCGCAGCTTACCTGATTGCCCAGTTGGGAAAGAACTATTCTCTTCCAAAGGAAAAACGAATTCCTGGAAATATTCTACTGGGATTTGCACTGGAAACCATATCCAGTCTCAAATATTCCGTAGGTGGCGTTATGGAGTTTCTTGAATGCGAAGATAATGAATTTCTTCTGAGCTTTTATACGCAAAATCATTTCAAGCCATTTGATACGCGTATTACCGCTTCTCAGAATAATGAGCCACACACTCTGCATCAGCTTTTAAAATTTATTTGATTTAAAAATGCATGAAAAAAACGACAGTCTGATTTACATTTTGTATTTCAGGAAACTGCCGCTTCTTTTTCTTCCTTATTCTGTTTTTCTTCCTCCAACTCCCGGAGGACTTCTTCGCCGTACTTATCAATCATCCGTACCAGAAAATCAATGCACCGCTCAAATTCAATATTCTGTTGCATAAGCTCCTCCCGTTATTGTTTGTTCTGAGCTTATTTTACAGAACCTGCCTGAAAACCACATTGAATAGAAATTGATTGTAAATTGACACAATCACTTTAAAAATATCCGTATTTTCTTGAATCGAATATATGTTCGTGTTATGATAGATATACTCAATCTTAACTACGAAAGGGGAATTTCTATTGAATCGATGCGATTTTTCTTCTATTAGCACTTGCTTAAAAAATCATATCAGCGAAAGTAATCAAATGAGTCAGCCTGATTTTTTATACGAATTATTTGAAGATTTTATGGATGATCCGGCAAATCAGGATTTTTCAATGGATAACGGTCTGGTTTGCCGCTGGATGACTGGTCAGGCTAAAATCAGTCCTAAAATATCCGCTTACTATTCCAAGCCATCCAATCAGGGAAAATTAGCCCATACCATCCACCAGAATCTTCTTCCACTGATGTCTGACTGTAATATGGCTATACAAGATATTTACACTTTATTCGTTCAGGATGACAGCATCTCAGATGCGAAAAAGAAAAATCTGACTTCCTTATATAAACCAGCCAGTTCAAGACTGCTGTTTCTTGCAAAACTGATTTCTTTTGGCATGGAACGCCAATTCATCAAACGTAATACCAAAAATCAGAAGCTGCTCGCCGGAGGCGCTTTATCCCCTATTGTGCTGGATTATATTATGGACAGTGAGGTTCCGAAACCATGCCGTCATTTTATCGGAAGAGATAAAGAACTGGAAGAATTATATACCATGCTTGAGGAAAATCGGCATGTTTTTCTTTGCGGAATCGCCGGCATCGGAAAAAGTGAACTTGCCAAAGCCTACGCCAAGCAGTACATAAAGCATTACACCAATATCCTTTATGTAGAATATACCGGCAATCTTCATCAGGATATTACTGACATGGATTTTATTGACGATCTGCCGGAAAGCACTGAACAGGAACGGTTTCAAAGACATAACCGTTTTCTGCGTTCCCTGAAATCCGATACTCTGCTTATCATAGATAATTTTAATGTCACTGCCACACAGGACAGCTTTCTGTCAGTAGTATTAAAATATCGCTGCCAGATTTTATTTACGACCAGAAGTAATCTGAATGAATACTGTACTTTTCAATTAAAAGAAATACAGGATATAAACATTCTTTTCCAACTGACATCTGCATTTTATTCAGAAGCAGACAAGTATCGTTCGACCGTCGAAAAAATCATAGAGACCGTACACTATCATACTTTTGCTGTAGAACTGACTGCAAAACTTTTGGAAAATGGAATTTCAACTCCAGGTCAGTTATTAGCAAAACTTCAGGAAGAAAGAGCATCTCTCGATAATGAAGATAAAATTAAGATAATCAAGGATGGTCAAAGCAGTAAAGCCACTTATTATAGTCATATCCATACTCTATTTTCACTATATGCTTTATCCCGAAAACAGCAGGATATCATGTGCAATTTGTGTTTTCTTCCTTACACTGGTATTTCTGCCCGCATATTCGCCAAATGGCTGGAACTGCCTACCTTAAATGAAATTAACGACTTGATTGAAACTGGTTTTGTGCAGACAACTACACGTCACACAATCTCCCTGCATCCTATGATTAAGGAAATTGCCCTTTCAGAGACAAAACCATCTGTAAGTAGCTGTCACATATTACTGGATTCTTTACAGAAAATATGTTTAATGCATGGAATGGAAGTAGCTTATTACAAAAAGCTATTTCAAACAATCGGAAATATCATAGAATTGATTGAAAAGGATGATATACCAAAGTATCTGCTTTTTCTGGAAAATGCATTTCCATACATGGATAACTATAACTACCACAAAGGTATGAATGGAATCATTCAGGAACTGACGGGGCTGTTAAAGACAAAAAACATTGGAACCGACTCTGACCGGGCATTATTACTAGATTTTCAGGCAACTCTTGAAACCAAACCTGAAAAAGCAATAAAACTAGAAAAGGATGCACTTGCCCAGATAGAAACTATCACTGCTGACAATGCTCGCCTTGTTTCCAACCTTCATGCCAATCTCGGTGGACTTTACCGCATGAACGCTCATCCCGATCTTGCAAGAGAACACATGGAAAAAAGTATCTCACTGCTTGACCAATTTAACCTGCTTCATATAAATGACAGCATACCTCAGATTGCCAATTATGCAATGTTCCTGACAAAACAGCAGGAACCCGAAAGAGGAATCTCCGAATTACAAAAATTATCCGGCATCATCAAGGAATACCATTCCGATGACTGTCTGGATTATGCCAAAGTACAGGAAACCCTTGGAACCATTTATCTGATGACTGCCAATCTTCCGCAAGCCAAAACACATTTTAAAAGAGCTTTCAAAATATATGAAAAGATCTGGGCTGATGAACCAGAAATGATTGAAGCAAAATATCAGGAAATTCAGGAGTTATATCCACAGATTGGATTTTGCATTGGAAAAAATCTATCCGGTCTTTTAACAAAATAAGCATAATTTACGGCGGGCAACTTGCCCGCCGTAAATCTTTAAATTATGCTTTGATTTTTCCAGAAAATATTTTACTTACTTTGTTTTTTATGAGTATGAATACAATTTTTACTTATTTCCGTATCTGCGAAAACTCTTATAAATAAAAGGCAGTAAGGCTATTGCCATCACTGTATACATTACCATTACAAGCGGAATTTGTCGAAATACACAATTCCCAATCTGATAAATAAGTGGGACTTTTACACTTGCCTGTACATTTGTCAAAATTGTTGGTATCAAATTGAAAAGCGTTGTATACCCAGAAAGTGCCCGTCCTATAAATGGCAATAAGCAATATAAAAAGAACGGAATGCAAACAGCGACACTAATTGTATGCATTTTAGCCGCTACTAACATAGACACTACAGCCGCCAGCATACTGGCTATAAATCCACATACAACTGTCAACAAATAGTATTGTCCATATGACATAATGTAAATACTATACGCCTGATACATTTGATAAGGTGTATTCATACCACTGGTTCCCATAATTCCAAAACAAATCACACTAAGTAATATAATTCCCATACAATAAATCATAACTGTCGTAGCTATTCCTGCCAGTATTTTTGTTTTAACAGCTTTTGTACGTCCATACTTTGTAGAGAAAAATACTGCATCTGCTTTTGTCTGAAAATCATCTGCAAATATTCCAGCACAAATAAAACCAACTATGATTGCCAGAATAATAGAATACGTTTCTACATACATAATCATAGTATCCCATGAACTATAAGATTCGTATTCTACTGGTAATTTTATTTCATTATATTTCTTTTCCAAGTATTTTTTCTGTACAGAAGTCTTTCCATATTCTTCTGCCATCTTTTCCATATTTTTATGATAAGTGTCATAGAACTCTTGTACATTTTCTTCTGTAATTTGATTCAGAACACTTTCATCATATTCTGCATCCGGTGTTAATACCGATATTATAAAACCCCTAATATCATCTATCGGTTGTAATGTCGTTCCGTAAATCGCATTTTCTTCTGAGGATTGTGTCATCGCATTTTTATTTTGTTCTATAACTTTTCCAAGTTCATCTTCTGTCAATGTACCTTTCCATGCTCGTCTGTTATCTGTAAGTTTTCTTGTTGCCATAATTCCAGTACTAGCATTTCCATTCTCATCCACATAGCGATTACTTGTAACTGCAAATCCGCTAAAAATGACAGCAAGTATCAATGCCAATCCGATTGCAAATACATTAATTTTCTTTGAAAAAATTCGTTTTAATTCTAATTTAAGCATCTTGTTTTTCCTCCGATTTTTCTCCAAAATAAAATAGAAATGCATCTTCCAGATTTTTTTCTACAGCCACAGCATCTTCTGTTGGCTTTTCTATTGAAATAATTCTAAGCTCTGCTCCGGTTTTTGTTGTTTTTATATTTCCAACCAAATATTCACTCATATATTTGTCTATCATACTTCTCGAAACATTACATTGCCATACCTTTTCTTTCATAGAAGATACTAATTCTTCCGCGGTACCTGCATAAAAAAGTTCTCCATCTTTCATTAACATAATATTATTCGCAATGTACTCAATATCCGATACAATATGTGTAGACAAGAGCACCAAACGTTCTTCCGACAATTCACTAATTAAATTACGAAAACGTATTCTTTCATTCGGGTCTAATCCAGCGGTAGGTTCGTCCAGGACAAGAATTTGCGGATCGTTTAACATCGCCTGTGCTATTCCTACACGTCTAACCATTCCTCCAGACAAATTCTTCATTTTTCTTTTACTGAATTTTTCCATTCCTACTTGATTTAATAATTGCTTCACTTTTTTTCTGGCAAACGGTATTTTTAACCCTTTTATAGAAGAAATGTACATCATGTAATCATATACGGTCAAATCTGGATAATATCCAAAATCCTGTGGTAAATATCCCAGAACTTCTCGGTATTCACCTCCTAGTTTCCATATATCTTTACCATTCCATAATATTTGTCCTTCTGATGGTTGAACAATCGTACAAAGCATACGCATTAATGTGGTCTTTCCTGCTCCATTTACTCCAAGCAGTCCATAAATTCCTTTTTCCATAACACAATTCACTTTATTAACAGCATTTACTTCTCCGTATTGTTTTGTTACATTTTTAAATTCTAATTTCATACGTGTAATCCTCCAAAATTTTTTCATCAAATAGCAATGACTTCTGAACACAAAAAATAAAATATACAAAAGTCAATATCAGCATAACCACCCATACCGGAGTTACAATTTTCTGATAAATAACATCATTTGCAACAATCATCATCCATAAACCAACCCATACCAGACAAGAAAGCACTGCTATATATTCTGATTTTTCCCATCTGCTGTACAATACACGAAAACATATACAACATGAAACATTTACCGGAAGCAAAAAATTAACCACCAAATCACCTAACGAGAGTATTGTTGTTTGATATGTAATTGCCAAAAACGCCATAACAATCACCAGATCCACTACTCCAAACATTAACATTCTTGCTGTACAAATCTGACGCAGTGTGTAATAAGACGCCTGCTCAATCTCAATCGCACCATTTCTTCTGTTTTTCCAAATTTCCGGGATAATCAGAACCACAAATATTGTGGCAGATATTCCCATAATCCTCATCATATCTTTTATGTCTGACGTATAATTACTCAACCATATCCATAGACACATAAGAACACAACCTTGTAAAATCCACCATCTTTTTTTTATGAATTTTGTCTGCTCATACAAAAATTCAAAATAAGATGTTCTATGCGATTGTTTCGATAAAACCGACTCTGACAAAATATTCTGACATGCTTTTACTGTTTTGTTCTCTTCTTCAGCCCTTACATACTTTTCTTCAATCTCCTCTTTATATTCCTTTATTTGTTGCTTATAATTCTTCATCTTTTTTCACCTCCAACTCTTTCATTAAAAGTTCTTTTGCTCTTCCGATTCGATATTTTACAAGAGAAAGTTTGATATGAAGTAATTCTGCAATTTCTCTTTGCTTCAATTCCTGAAAAAAATATAAAACTGCCGTTTCTCTAATTTCTTCCGGTAACTTTCTCACTGCCTGTTCAATAGTTAATCGGACTCCTAGCTCTTCTACATGATTTTTACTACAGTCCTCTGATTTTAGCAGTTCCTCTGATGGAATATCTTTTTTCTTTTTGTAATAATTTTTAACGGTATTTCCGGCAATTGTATAAAGATAATTCTTAACTTTTCCATATTCTTTATATCTATATAAATTGGAAAAGAAACGTGTAAACACTTCTTGTGTCAAATCCTCTGCCTCATAGGGATCATTGATATGTAGCAAACAATATTGATATATACTTGAGTAATATTTTTTGACCAGTTTTTCACACGCATCTTCATCTCCTGCTCTTGCTAGATGTACTAACAAAGAATCAGTTTTGTATTCCATTCGCAAATTTGCCTCCCTCTGTTTTCTAAATAATATAACAATCCTACTATAAAAAAAGTTAGGATTTTCTTTTGTTTTTATTTATATTTTTCTAAATATTCTTCCAAACATAAATTTTCTTCTTTCATTATTTTAGCGACAGTCGTTCCAACATAACGGTAATGCCATGGTTCATTACTAATTTTTTGTTGTTCTTCTGTTGTTCGATATCCTTCTCTAACAAACAGTGCCAGCCCCTCAGCTCTTGCATCATTAAACATTTGTTGTAATTCTGGATAAATCCGTGAATCTACTTTTTTACCATTCGATAATTCTGTCAATTCTACTTGATAATTATTTGGAATATAATGATTTCGATCGACCAAAATAAGATTCCATTCACCCGAAGTGTCTGCAAAGGACTTTTCTGACTGCAAAATTTTCGGTAATGTTAATTCTCCAACCTGCACATCGATTTTTATTGTTCTCCACATTACAACGGTTATTATGATAGTCATTAAAAGAATGAATACTCGTAAAATATTCTTTCTTCTACGATTGCTGTATCTTCTTTTGTTCATTTTCTCTCCCACACTTTCATTATCAAAATATTTCTACTTTTAATATAATTAACAACCAAAACGACAAAAGAGTTAGTATCTAAACTTATTTATCAATAAAAAGTTTATTTTTTCTCAATTCCAGCTCAATTTCCCCTCAATGCCTTTTTCCTCCGATTTTCGTATGCTTATCCCACAGCAGAGCAGTACCACACCGGTACGACCTGCTGAATCAATCAATACGAAAACGGAGGTATTTTTTATGCGAGAACTCAGAAACACAAAAATCATTGCTGTAGATCATGGCTACGGCAATATGAAAACAGCAAACACCGTCACCCCAACCGGCATCAAAGCCTATGAAACTGAACCGATCTTCACCGGGAATATTCTGGAATACAACGGCATTTACTACCGGATCGGCGAAGGACACAAAGAATTTATACCGGATAAAGCTATGGACGAAGAATATTATCTTCTGACACTAATGGCTATTGCAAGGGAACTGAATGTCTTTTCCATCCGTGAAGCAGATGTTCATCTGGCTGCCGGACTTCCTCTCACATGGATCAGAAATCAAAGAGAAGCTTTTCGTTCCTATCTGCTCCAGAATCCAGAAGTCCATTACCTTTTTAACGGCAAAGAGTATCATCTCCGCTTTGTGGGATGCAGCCTTTACCCACAGGGGTATCCGGCTATCGTAAACCAACTAGGAAATTTCAAGGGAACCAATCTCCTTGCAGATATCGGAAACGGAACCATGAACATTCTGTATGTCAACAATAAGAAAGCGCAGGAGAGCCGATGCTGGACAGAAAAACTTGGTGTAAACCAGTGCATGATTGCCGCAAAGAACGCTGTTCTGGACAAATTCGGAGTGAAAATTGAAGAATCCACAGTAGAACAGATTCTGCGGTTTGGAACAGCTGACATTTCAGCACCATATCTGGATTGTATCAGTTCTATTGCCAGACAGTATGTGGCAGAACTTTTTTCCACGCTCCGCAAATATGAATACAATCCTGACCTGATGCGCCTGTATGTGGTTGGCGGCGGTGGATGCCTGATCCGTAACTTCGGAACGTATGACAAATCACGAGTCACCATCATTGATGACATCTGCGCCACTGCCAAAGGTTACGAATCTCTGGCTTATATGAGCCTGAAAAGGAGGGGATAAACTATGCAGAACAATATCCGCAACACAAACCTGCGCTTTAATCTGGACAAAGAACAGCAGCGGAGAGCCTGGGAATATTTACAGACGATGGACAGGCAGGATTTTAAATCTTACAGTCAGGTAATCTCTCTTGCACTGGTAGATTATTTTGACCGCTACTATCGCACACAGGCTGATCCTTATCTGGAAACAAGAGAACGGGAAGAACTTTTTGTGAAACAGATTGTAGATGCAGTGGAAAACAGTCTGAAACAGGCATTGCCACTTTTTCTTTCCGGACTGACTGCAGGCATGGTGCAAAGGGAGCCCCAAATCAGGGCGTCCTTTCCAGCACCTGAAAATTCACAGCCAGATAGTGATGTAGACTGGGATTTTCTTGGAGAATAAACCCTTTTGATTGGAGGTGAACACATGACTGACTTTCTGACAGCAGACACCAACCTGCCATCTTATATGATGTTTCCCCGTTTCCTTCTGGACATGGAAATAAACGAAACTGCCAAAATGCTTTATATTATCCTGCTCGACCGGGCAAGGCTTTCCCAGAAAAATGAGGGCTGGTCAGATACAGATGGTCATGTGTTCATTTACTTTACGATTGAAGCACTGGCAGAAGTTCTCCACAAAAGCCAGATGACTGTTAAAACTGCTCTGGCAGTACTGGAAAAACAGGAGCTTATCTTCCGAAAACGGCAGGGACCCGGACAGCCTAATCGGATTTATGTAAAACTCCCAAAAGAAACCATCCACTATACAGACAGATTTCTTTCCCTAAGACAGACAGAAAACTGTCCTATTGACAGACAGGATTCCTTCCCTGATACAGACAGAAAACTGTCTGGTAATAAGAAAGAGATAAAAAAGAACAATTTAGAAAAAAGAGGGAGTAAGGATCCACTCTCACCCTATGGAAAATTTCAAAATGTTTTTCTGTCAGAAAAAGAGCTTGAAGATATCCGGCAGACAATCCCTGACTGGCAGGATTATATTGAACGCTTATCCGGTTATATGGCTTCTACCGGAAAGCAATATCAGAACCATGCAGCTACCATCATCAGTTGGGCAAGACAGGATCATCCTGCTTCCCGGCAAAGGAATTACGAAAGTGAGGAATACGAAACACTATGACAAGATTTACAGAAAAAGAAAATGCTATAACACCAAACAGAGAACTTCAGCCTGATGAATATTTTAACGAAACAGACCACCTGATCTACTGTTCCAAATGCAATACGCCAAGACAATGCCGGCATGAATTACAGGGAAAGGTTCTTATTCCTTCCATCCGCTGTAAATGCCAGCAGGAAATCTTTGAGCAGGAAGAGGCCCAGAGAAAACTTCATGAAAAACAAATGGAAATAGAGCATCTTAAAACCAGCGGCTTACAGGACAAAGCACTCTATGACTACACTTTTGCCAGGGATAACGGCATCAATCCGGAAATAAAACTGGCACACAATTATGTAAGCAACTGGGAAGAGATGAAAGCAAACGCTTCCGGACTTCTCATCTGGGGTAATGTCGGTACTGGAAAATCTTTTTTTGCAGGCTGCATTGCCAATGCCCTTCTGGAAAAAGGCGTTCCTGTACTGATGACCAACTTTTCCCGGATTCTGAATACCCTTACCGGAATGCATTTTGAAGACAGAAACCAGTTCATCAACAGCTTAAACCGCTACAGTCTTCTGATTATTGATGATCTCGGAATTGAGCGGAACTCTGACTTTGCACTGGAACAGGTATTCAATGTGATCGACAGTCGTTACCGCAGTAAAAAGCCTCTGATCATAACGACCAATCTCACTTTATCCGAGCTGAATAACGCCGCTGATATCGCACACAAACGAATTTATGACCGTATTCTGGAGAGATGTATTCCTGTCCGTATCAATAACCGGAATATTCGTCAAGACAATGCAACAGCTAATTTAAAACAGGCGAAAAAAATCCTGTTGAACAATCATGCTCCGAACCAGAATTGACTCGAAGAAGTATAACACAATGATTACTTTTCACTGACAGTGGTACTACTTTCTTTCCTCATTTATTACCAGAAATATGCCACTGTCAGTTATCTAAAACCATAGTACCAAACCAAAAGATTTTAAAACCAAAACTGCCCGGATACGGGCATAAAAAGGAGGTGCCAGATATGGCAGATAAAAGAATCATGACACCGGAAGAAAAAGCACTTTTACAGGCAAGACACCGCCAGGAAGAAGCCGAAGCAAGAAATCGCAAAAAAGAACGTGATGCCAGAACACACCGATTAGTCCAGGAAGGAGCCATTCTGGAAAGTATTGTTCCCCATATTAAAGAAATGGATTTAGATTCCCTGAAACGGGAGCTGATGATCCGGCTACGGGGAATGTAAACGCACAAGTTCTACTCCCGAAGGGCGCACTTACTCACCACCTGATAAATCAGGCAGTGGTATCCCCTTCGGGGCTCGTGCGCTCTGCCGAGGGCTTTATCCGCTGTTGCAGGCAACATCGAAAGGAGGTGCCAGATATGGCAATTTATCATATGCAAGCCAAAGTCGTCAGCCGTGGTTCCGGTCGGTCTGCTGTTGCTGCTTCTGCTTATATGAGCTGTAGCCGCATGTACAATGATTATGATGGCATTCAGCATGACTATACCAGAAAGCAGGGTCTGATCTATCAGGAAGTGATGCTTCCTCCAATGGCTCCATCGAAATGGAATGACCGGGAACAACTCTGGAATGCTGTGGAAGAAAACGAAAAGACCAAAGACAGCCGACTTGCAAGAGAATTTGTTGTCGCACTCCCCGTTGAGTTGGATAAAGGCAGCAATATTTCTCTTCTTCAAGATTTTATTAAAAAGAACTTTGTAAATATGGGGATGTGTGCTGATTTTGCCATTCACGATACAGATGGTCACAATCCCCATGCTCACATTCTTCTTACTGTCCGACCACTAAATGAAAATGGAACATGGCAGTATAAAACGGAAAAAGAATATCTCTGTATCAAAGATGGGGAAGAAAAAGGATTTACTGCTTCTGAATTTAAAACTGCTCAAAAGCAGGGATGGGAAAAGCAGTACCGCTATAAAGTCGGTAAAAAGAAAGAATATCTGACTCCATCTTCCGCACATGAAAAAGGATATGAACGGATTGATAAGCACCCCAAGAGCAGCCGATATGGCAGACAGAATCCTATTTCCGAACAATGGAACAGTGATGAACAACTTTGCATCTGGCGGGCAAACTGGGCAGATGCCGTAAATAAAATGCTTGCACGTAATCAGATAAATGCTACCATTGATCACCGCAGCTTTGCAGATCAGGGAATCGCCGAACAGCCAACCATCCATGAAGGCTACATTGCCCAGAATATGGAAAAGAAAGGCATGATAGCAGACCGCTGTGAAATCAACCGTCAGATTCGTGCAGATAACAAAATGCTCCGAGAATTAAAAGCAAAAGTAGCAAAACTGGCTGAAGCTGTAGAAAAGTCTATTCCGATAATTGCAGAAACATTGGAAGTAATCCGAAATCACATGATTTTTACACAATATCATTTGCTCCACAATGAGATGCAAAAAGAAGTGATCCATGACTGGATGAATCATTTTAATCCAATACTGAATAAATACAACACCGTTAAAAAGAAACTCAAAGCTAAAGTTACAGAACGGAAAGAACTGAATGTGCAAAAGGATAAAACCAGTATTTTGAATCCCATCCAGCATATAAAATTAAATCAGCAGCTTACCACTATTACCGAAGAAATCGAAGAACTGAAATCAAGGAAAGAGCAGCTAATCTTCCAGGCAGAATGCTCTACAGATAAAGATATGACGAATCTATCCAAGAAATACGACCAGATGAAGAACAATCTTGATATCCTGGATTCTCAGGACATCTCGCTCAAAAAACAGCTTGAAAAAGATGCCGACGCTTTCCGGGAAGAAAAATTTCGTCCTGAACCTGAACAGTATACAGAATTGCTGGACACCAGAATCCAGATACGTCCTGATTTTCGGGATAAGCTAATCGAACAGCTCAAAGGTACTTTCGGTAAATATTATGACTATCACCGTCGTGATATTGCCGCCAATGAGGTAGATTATCTCAATGTGGAAGATCCTGATGTTTTTTCCCATCGTGCCTGGGAACTTGAATATCAGAGGAAACAGGAGATGCGGCGAAATCAGCCTGCTCGGACTAAGAAAAGGTCGTATGATATGGAATTATAATTTGGTTCTTCTTTGCCCATTATAAACACAAGAGCTGAACAAATAGGATTTTTCGTCCTACCTGTTCAGCCCTTTGTTTACCTGTAAATCAATTCTTTCAACACAATCTCTTCTGCAGCATTCCGGATATTGTTTACCGCTCTGACCCATTCCATCTGATCACGAGCTTTCAATTCTTCCGTAACGCCTTGCTTCTCCATCATCTGACGCACCAGAATACCCATCCTCTCCTGTGCTTCGTTGTCTACAGCATTCAGATGTTCTGTCAGTCTGTCTTCCAACATATACAGTGAATACATTGCCGGACGATGCTCTTTAAGATATGTCTTTCGCATCATTCCATATTTCCCATAATGCGGTTCTTCATCTGTACTGACAAGATTCGGATAGTAAATTCCGTCTGCTCCCAGTGTGTAGGTTCCACCCATTTTTTCAAATGTGCTTTTCATGTGTTATTCCTCCTTGAAATCAGCGATATCCTTAAATCATCGCAAAATATTTCAGGGCAGCCTTGATAGCATCTTCTTTCTCTTTCGGACACTGTGGCACTTTGGGATTTTCTGTCTTTGGCAGATTATAGTTTTCTCCCACTTCAATTCCACATTTGCGTTTTACCTGAGAAATATATAAATTTGAAACCTTCAAGCCAAATTCTTTCAGCACATAATCTTTGATTTCCTGATAGGTTGCTTTCAACTCGGCACTGGTGGCATCCAGCTCGTCCAGGTCTAAGTCAATCTCTATCGTGTCATCTGGTTTTTGTTGGGACAAAAGAACAACCGTCTCCACATGCACAGTCTGACAGAACTGATCCACCGCCACGCTCTTCACGACCTCATATCCTCTTGCCTGTATCATCTCCAGATCCCGCGCCAGACTGGTCACTTTACAGGAAATGTACACAATCTTGTCCACTCCGTAATCCAGGATTTTCGGCAGAGCCTTTGGATGAATCCCGTCTCTTGGCGGATCCAGGACGATCACATCCGGTTTTTCCTTAATCTCATCCAACACTTTAAATACGTCCCCAGCAATAAATTTACAGTTGGAAAGTCCGTTGTGTGCAGCATTTTCTTTGGCTGCCTCCACAGCTTCCTCGATAATCTCCACACCGATCACCTGTTTTGCCACCGGCGCCAGCACCTGCGCGATCGTCCCTGTTCCGCTGAACAGATCGAACACTGTCATATCGTTGATATCTCCGATATAATCACGCACTGTACTGTAAAGCACTTCCGCCCCTCTTGAATTTGGTTGGAAGAAAGAAAACGGCGTGATCTTGAATTCCAAATTCAACAGCTTCTCATAAAAATAGTCCTGCCCGTAAATGATTCTGGTCTCATCACTCTGAACCACATCAGAAAGAGAATCATTTAAAATATGAAGAAATCCCACGATTTTCCCTTCCAGTTCCAAATTAAGGAGTGCCTCTTTTAATGGAGACATATCGTGTTCTTCCTGTGTAGTTGTAACCAGATTGACCAGAATTTCTCCTGTGCGGTCACCTCTCCGAAGCAGCAAATGACGCAGATAGCCTGTATGCTGCATTTTCTTATAATAGCTGACATTTCGCTCCTTAAAATATTCCAGCACACAATTTAAGATTTTTGTCATGTCATCATGTACCAGCTTGCAGTCTGACGCTGTCAGCACATCATACGTGCTGCCTTTTTTATGCAGTCCCAATGTCAGAGGCCCGTCCTTATACTCGTCGCCGAACGAGAACTCCATCTTATTGCGGTATGCAAATTCTTTCGGACTTGCCTTCACTCCTTCAAAAAGATATTCACCGTTCACTGCTTCATTCAGAATGTTTTTCACCTGTTCTGCCTTCATGTCCATCTGTGCTTCATAAGACATGGTCTGGTACATACACCCTCCGCATACCGGGAAAATGCTGCACACCGGTTTTCTTGTTTCCAGCGGAGATTTCTCCAGCACTTCCAACAGGCGCCCCTCTGCATTTCCTCGCTTAAACTTATTCACACAGAATTTTACCTTCTGTCCCGGAATCCCGTTCTTTACGATCACAGATTTGCCTTCTTCTGCAACTGTGACAACTCCTTTATTGGGAAACTCCACTTTTTCTATCGTTCCTTCTAATACTTGTCCTTTTTTCATTCTCTTTTATCCTTATCTTTTCTTTGTTTTTGTAATACTTCCTGACGAAAAAAGAGACAGGGTGCAGTGTATTCCGACCACATCCTGTCTTCTGTTCTCTTTTCGTTCTGATTAAACCTGATCTTCCTCACTGAAATAATCATCGAAATCATCATCAAAATCTTCTTCGAAATCTTCCAGATAATCCGGTGTAAAGAAGCAATATACCGCATATGCGATCGCTGCCACTGCTGCAACAGCACCTACAATCGCCAATACCCAGATGACTGTCTTTTTCACTTTTTCATCATCTTTCTTTTTCAGTAATTCATTCAGTTTTGACTCTGCGATCAATTCCTCAACTTTACTCATATATTCACGTCCTTTCTCCTTGCCGCCGTACAGGTTTGCTTTTCATTATTATAACACTATCATTTTCAGATTACTACTGATTTATGCCAAATTCACATAATTTCTATAATTTTACCAAACGGGCAAATCCGGCAAACATTTTTTTCACTCCGGCGGTGTCAAACTCTACGGTTACCTCAAAATCTCTGCCGCCTTCCGTAATCTGTGTCACGGTTCCTTCTCCAAATTTCATGTGCCGGACACGGTCACCCACACCATAATCCAGCCCCTTTTCTTTGCTGACTGCAAACTGTTTTGGCGCAGCCGCAGAAAATGCCTTTGCCTTAAAGGTCTGTTTTGCCTGCGTATACGCAGTCTGTTTCGGAATCTCCTGTCTTTCTTCAAACATTTTCGAAGAACGGTTGCCATTGTCAAGCAGTTCCAATGGAATTTCTTTCATAAACCGGGACACTTTATTGTACTGTGTCTCTCCCCGCACCATCCGCCGCATAGCACTGGTCATGGTCAACTTCTGCTCTGCTCTTGTGATTCCCACATAGCAGAGGCGCCGCTCTTCTTCCATATCCTCCCTGTCATCTGATGTAACTGTCATATAACTTGGAAACAGTCCGTCTTCCATTCCTGCCAGATACACATGTGGAAATTCCAGACCTTTTGCACTGTGCAGTGTCATTAAAACTACATAATCCTGTTCCTCATCCAGACTGTCAATGTCTGCCACCAATGCGACTTCTTCCAAAAATCCGCTAAGTGTCGGTTTTTCATCCTGATCCAGACAGGATTCTTCATAAACCGCAACCTTGCTTCGAAGCTCGTCGATATTTTCAATTCTTGTCTCTGACTCTTCTTTTCCTTCTGCTTCCAGACTCTCTATGTATCCCGTCTTATCGATTACTTCCTGCAAAAGATCCGACAGACTTAAGGTTTCTGCCACTCCCTTAAAGTACTCGATCAATGCCACAAATCCTTCCAGCTTTGCAGCACCTCTTGCCACCCCCGGTATCAGATCCAGCCCTAAAAGAGCATCATAGAATCCGATTCCTCTGGACGCCGCTGACTCCTGAATTCGATTGATCGTAGTCAGGCCAATGCCTCGCTTCGGTACATTGATGATCCTTCTGACTGCCAGATCATCTTTTCCATTGTCGATGGTCTTCAGATATGCAAGCACATCCTTGATTTCTCTTCTCGCATAGAAATTCACACCGCCGACAATCTTATATGGAATATTCTGTGCCACAAACCGTTCCTCAAACAGACGGGACTGCGCGTTAGTCCGGTATAAAATCGCATGATCATTGTAAGATGCCCCGTTTCTGACTTCCCTTTCAATGTCATCTGCAATATATTCTGCTTCATCATATCCGGTATCAAACTGGCAGAACTTAATCTTCTCTCCTTCTCCATTATCTGTCCAAAGCTGCTTGTCCTTTCTACCCACATTGTTGCTGATCACTGCATTTGCAGCATCCAGGATATTGCCTGTAGAACGATAATTCTGCTCCAGTTTGATGACTGTCGCATCGGGAAATTCCTGTTCAAAATTCAAAATATTTTTAATATTGGCTCCCCGGAATTTATAAATGGACTGATCATCATCACCGACCACACAGAGATCTCTGTATTTGCCCGCCAGCAGACTCACCAGCTGGAACTGCACGGTATTTGTATCCTGATACTCATCCACCATAATATAACGAAACCGCTCCTGATAATTCTCCAGCACATCCGGCTGAGTCTCAAACAGTTGCACCGTCTTCACGAGCAGGTCGTCAAAATCCAGTGCATTATTGGCATGCATCTGCTTTTCATACTCCTGATATACCTTGGCGATCTTCTCTTTTCCAAAGTCCCCCTGCGCATTCAGCGCATACTCCTGTGCGGAAATCATCTCATTTTTTGCTGAGGAAATCGCCGCTAAAAGATTTCTCTCCTTATATACTTTCGTATCGATCTCCACCAGCTTACAGATATCTTTCATCAATGTCTTCTGATCATCCGTATCGTAGATTGTAAAATTCGTATCATACCCCAGGCGGTCAATATGTCTTCTCAAAATCCGTACACAAGTCGAGTGAAACGTGCTCACCCAGATACTCTCTGATCCAAATCCCACCAGATTATCCACACGCTCCCGCATCTCCCCGGCCGCCTTGTTCGTAAACGTGATCGCCAGGATATTCCATGGATTCACCCCCTTTTCTTCTATTAAATATGCAATCCTGTGCGTCAGCACTCTCGTCTTTCCCGATCCCGCTCCCGCAAGGATCAGAAGCGGACCATCCGTGCAGTAGACCGCCTCCCTCTGCTGTTCGTTCAGTGTATCATAAATGCTCATAATTGATCTCCTTTAATTGTCATGATTCTATTATCGAACATAGTTTCGTTCAAGTCAACTATATTATGGAAACAGATAAAAAATCTCCGCCATTTCCTTACAAAACAGCGGGATTTTAATGACTGTATTCACTTCATAACATCTCTGATCTTATTTGGGATCATCACTACTTCTGCCGGAATATCATTATCTTTATAATCATCATCGATACATTCATCCCAATATTCCAGATGCCTGATATCGATATAGCTTTCTGAATCGTACACCTCTGTACCGCCTTCTCCCTGTACAGAGTACCAATACAGAAATTCTGTTCCGTTGACCACTTCCCGGTGAATCGATTCTACAAACATTTTTTCATTCTCTAATGTAAGAAGTGTATCTTCCATATGGTCATTCAGAAAGGCCATCCATTCATCTACTTTCCCGGATTTTCCTTCTTTTACCTTAAATCGACTGAGTTCTGCTTTCAACATCTGAAATCCTCCCGTTTTTCTTTTAGTTTACTCTCGTTATGATCATATATCAATAATAAATACTGCTTGACTATCTGGTTTTCATTACTATATAATAAGTACATCGAGGTGATTATATGACAATTGATACAAATGATATTTTAAACAGCATACTGGAAAGTCTGTCCCGGATCGACTACATTCATCCCGAGGATATTCCGAATATCGACTTATATATGGATCAGGTGACCACATTTATGGATACTCAGCTTTCTTCAACCAAGCGCTACGCAGATGACAAGATTCTGACCAAGACCATGATCAACAATTACGCGAAGAACAATCTGCTTCCGCCGCCTGTTAAGAAGAAATATTCCAAGGATCATCTGCTCCTTCTGATTTTTATTTACTATTTTAAAAGTATTCTTTCCATCAAGGATATCGAGACACTGTTAAAGCCGATGACAGATGCCGGCTTTGGTCAGGATTCTGACAAGGATACTTCCAGCCTTGCAGATATGTACCAGCAGATCTGCACCATGTGCAAAGGCCAGCTTGAACCGCTCAAAGAAAATATTTCTTCTGCCTGGGAGACTGCCGGAGAGACATTTTCCGAGATTCCTGATACCAGCAAAGATACTTTTCAGATTCTGGCATTTATCTGCAGCCTGAGTTTTGACGTATACGTAAAAAAAATGATGATTGAAAAACTAATCGATACGTTTTCCAGCGAAGATTCTTCCCATAAGAAATAAAAATACCCGGCTATACTGGCCGGGCATTTTTATTTCTTCACATCTTTTATTTTTCCATCCGCTCAAACACCATATCGTATCCGTCATTTCCATAATTCAATGACCGGTTCACACGACTGATCGTTGCTGTGGATGCGCCTGTCTTCTCTGCAATCTCCAGATATGTCTTCTGCTCTCTTAACATCTTTGCCACTTCAAATCTCTGGGAAAGTGAGAGCAATTCATTGATGGTACAAATATCTTCAAAGAATGTATAACACTCCTCTTTGTCCTTCAGACTCAAGATTGCATCAAACAGGTAATCTACTGCTTCTGTTCTGATTTTTTTACTCATCTCTTACCTCTCCTTTGTCAGTCAGGTCACTACTTTTACATTTTATCACACTAAATTTTTAAAGTCCACTTTTTTATAGAGATTTTAGAGATTCAGACAATTTTCAATTTTTTAAAGAAATATTACGATTCTTTATAATTATTCAAAAATTCCTTTAATTTATTAAAATCTGTTGTCACCACCAGCTCTTCCGGGAACTTGCAAAATTCCAAAACTTCCTTTATATAGCTGAAATTTCCAGCATCCACGTCAATGTGAGCATCACTTCCCGTTGTCACACAAACTTCATATTGTTTGCATAATTCTAACATTTGCAGCACATTTTCCCTGGTATTTTTTCTGAATCCATCCGGTCTTAAGGAACTGTTATTGATCTCCAAAAGCGTCTTTGTCTCCTTTGCAGTTTGAACCAGCACTTCATAATCTACCGGAAATCTGCCGTCATCCGGATGCCCGATAATATCAACATACGGCTTTTTCATGACTGCCGTATAAGCTTTCGTATTTTCTTCTCTGGTATGATCAAGTCCATAACATGGAGAATGAATCGATGCGATCACAATGTCCAGATTTCTGCAGAGAGATTCTGAAAGATCCAGATCTCCGTCCGGATTCATAATGTTGAGCTCCGTTCCAAGAAGCAGTTTCACACCATGCATTTCGCGCGGGATCACATTAAAATTCCGAAAATAAATCTCCTGACAAGATCCCGGCATTTGAGGTGCATGTTCTGTCAAAGATAATACTTCCAGTCCATTTTTTGATGCTGCATATGCCATTTCTTTCAAAGAACTGTATGCATGTCCGCTTGCAATTGTATGTGCGTGTGTATCTGCGATCAATCTCATAATTTATCCACTCCATTTCTTTTGATTTTTTATTCAGTATACCACATTTTGTTCTGAATACAATTTTTCATCATGGATACACTAAATCCGAGGTGATAATTTTGGATAAAGAAACACAAAAAGAAATGAAAAAAAATCAAGAACTGATTGACCATTATGATTATTTAAAAAATGCCGCTTCCTCCACAGACTGCACCGGACTGATCCCGGCGCTGCCCGAATCCGAGGACGAGCTTGATGCCTACAATGATGTTTATCAATATCAGACTCCACTCGTCAAACCAAAATCATAGAGGGAGCACACCCGGTTACTGTTCAGTAACACACCCACTCTCCAATCACGATAATTTGACAAAAAACGTTGTTCTTCGTCAAACAAAATGCTATAATGTCTTTATCGTAGGTAAAACGAGTCACAACAAGTGATACAAAGGAGAGATATAAATAATGAAATGCCCAAAATGTGGAAAGGATGTCATTTTACAGAAAAAGCAAGTAGGGGTTGATGAAAATGGCAATCCGGTTTTAAACGAATACGCAATCTGCAAAGACTGCAAAAAACAATGGAATCTTGACAAACAACGTGCAAAAAAATCGGCTCCTAAACCGGCTGCTTCTGTAGCAAAACATACAGAAGCAGCTCCAAAGCAGGAGGCGCCAAAAGCACCTGTAGAAAAAACAGAAGAAACAAAAGCAACAGAACAAAAGAAAATCGCTGAGCACACAGACGAGCCAAAACAGCCTGTACAGAAAAAGAAGCGTCCAGCTTCCGAAAGACCTGTTTCTGAGCATTCCGAAAGACCGAAAAAGAAACGTCCGGTCTCTGATCATTCTGAAGAGGCGCCTCGGAAAAAACGTCCTGATTCCGAAGCTTCTGATGCTGTACCTAAGAAAAAACGCCCGGCTCCTGCAGATTCAAAAACAAGAGTGATTTCTGTTCCGGAAGAATTCAAACAGGAACCTTCCGAAGAAGGGCAGCGTTACGGTAATATTCCTTCTGAAAAAGTACGTGCAAAACGTGAACGTGCAGTGAAAAAAAGTTACGAGGATATGCTTGCATCTGATCCGGACAGAAAGTCTGTACACAAACGCAAGCCGGCGCCGAAGCCAGTAGAAGAACCGGAAGAAATCGAAGACGAGGAAGAATATGAGGATGATTACATCACTCCAAGATTCCGGGTACTCCGTGTGATTTTCGGACTTCTTTCTATCGTAGCGTTTGGTTTCTTTACATACAAAGGAGTGATCAGCGGACTGGACAGCATTACCTCCGGAAGTAATTCCAACATTGGTACTTTCTATGTCATCATGGCACTTTGCATGCTGATCTCCGGACTTCTTCTCATTCTTCAGAAGAGCAATACGATTTTTGCATTCCTGCTCCCGATGCTCTTTTATATCGGATGCAGCGTGATCGGTTTCCTGAAACATGGTGATGACAAGATGCTCTTATACAGTGCGATCGCATGTGTTGTACTTGCAGTGATCTTCCTGATCCTGACGATCTTGTCCAGACGTGACACTGAGGAAGACGAAGACTTTGATGATTATGATGATCCATTCGAAGAGGATCACGATAACTACTAATTTTAAATTATAATTTTATGCCGGTCTGATTTCATTCAGACCGGTTTTTTTCACGCTTCTTTTTTTCCGGCATATACTTTTAGTAACATCTTTAAAAACTATGGAGTGCTTATGAAAAAAAGAATTCTCACATTTCTTCTTGCCGCATCCATGATCCTGCTTACGGGATGCCACTCTTCAAACAACAGTACCCCGACCGGCGGCAATCCGGATTCTTCCAAAGAGGAATTGACAAAACTCACCTTAAATGAAGTTGCACACTCAATTTTCTATGCCCCTATGTATGTTGCCATTGAAAAAGATTATTTCCGGCAAGAGGGCATTGAACTGGAACTCGTCACAGGATTTGGGGATGTATACTTAGTACAAAGCAAATGATACAATATTCACCCCTCAGAGAACGATCTCCGAGGGGATTTTTATTAAATAGATGTGGTCTCTTTACTGTAAATTACCGACATGAG
>ENA-OWXH01000148-OWXH01000148.1-human-gut-metagenome-genome-assembly--contig:-NODE-148-length-19220-cov-9.08609_pt1 | contig 19220 bp, 24 predicted proteins | sample MGYA00249245_ERZ652057 | MGnify/ENA primary metagenome ERZ652057 (study PRJEB26925, sample SAMN05827269) | human gut metagenome | biome: ENVO:2100002; feature: ENVO:00000062; material: ENVO:00002003...
GATCGATGACCCTGCCCGCCCGCCACCTCGCCGGGCCCCGACGCGACGCCGCGTCGAACCCGCACAGCAGGCACGCGGCCCGCACCGAACGGTCGGAGAACCCGTCCACCATGGCGAGCAGCCGTTCCGCATCCGCAGACCGGCCCACCAGACGCGCCCCCGCCAGCGGCACCCGGAACGCATCCCGCGCCGGCACGCCCCGCGCCACACGGGACAGGTAATCCACCGCGAGGCCCGTCACGTCCGCCGGGACGTCCTCGAACGCATACAACGGCACCGGATCGGCCAGACGAACCTCGTCGAACAGGGACAACGGCAGATACCCATCCGGCGGCTGCGCCACCCGACGGATACGCGACGTGACCGCCATACGAGGCGCATGCGCCGCCTCATCCGCCTCACGCCGCGCGTCATCCGCCTCCATCTCCGAAGGCGAACGCATGTCGAAACCACAACCGTCCGGACCGATCACCATGCCACCCCGCTTCCGCACCATACACCCGGGAATGCGCGCGGGGATGGCGATAGCCGGGAATGACACCCCAGCATAAGGCGATGAATATGCTATACTTGAGGGTATCAAACTTATGGGTGAAAAGAAGGGAAGCGGAATGGTCGGGAACGGGGATTACATGCTGGCCGCGCTGAAGCGCTATTTCGGGTTCGACTCGTTCCGCCCGGGCCAGGAGGAGGCCGTCGGGGCGGTCATCTCGGGCCGCGACGTCATGGCCGTGATGCCCACCGGCGGCGGCAAGTCCGTGTGCTACCAGCTCCCCGCCGCCAGGCCCGGCACGTTCACCCTCGTCGTCACACCATTGAGGGCGCTCATGCGCGACCAGGTGCGGCACCTGCGATCACGCGGCATACCCGCCGCGCTCATCGACTCCGGCCTGGACGAGAAGGAACGCGCCGAGGTGTACGGGCGCGCCCTGTCCGGCGAACTGCGCATCCTCTACGTCGCACCCGAACGCCTGCACGCGCCCGACTTCGCCGACTTCAGCCACCGCATCCGCATCAGCCTGCTCGCCGTCGACGAGGCGCACTGCGTGCTGCACTGGGGATCGGACTTCCGACCCAGCTACATGCGCATCGGCGAATTCATCGACTCCCTGTCCCCGCGCCCCGTGACCATGGCGCTGACCGCCACCGCAAGCCGGACGCAGGCCGGGGAGATCCGCGAACTCCTGCACCTGGCCGACCCCGTGACGGTCACGACCGACGCGGACCGGCCGAACCTGCGCCTCACGGTGGTCCGCGCCAGGCCCGGCGAACGCCTCGAGGCCATGATCGCCTGGGCGAAACGGCACAAGGGCAGCGGCATAATCTACAAGGAGAACCGGAAAGGCTGCGAACGGCTCGCCGAGACACTGCGTTCCGAAGGCATCGACGCCATGGCGTTCCACGCCGAAATGAGGGACGCGGACAAGAAACGGGTGCAGGACGGGTTCCTCGCCGGCCATCCGCGCGTCATCTGCGCCACCAGCGCGTTCGGCATGGGCGTCGACAAGCCCGACGTCAGATGGGTCCTCAACGACGGGCCGTGCAAAAGCCTCGAAGCCTACTGGCAGGAGGCCGGCCGAGCCGGCCGGGACGGCAAGCCTGCCGACGCGGTCCTCTACTGGAGCCCCGGCGACTGGCGATGGCTGCGCCACGCCGCATGGGAGGCGAAAAGCCGCGCCGAGGAATCCGGCGACCCCTCACGCATCAGGGCCGCGCAGCTCATGGACTCCCGACTCGACGCCATGAGCGCATACTGCGAGACCCGCCGATGCCTGCGCCGGACCATCCTCGCCATGTTCGACCCGCCCGGCACCAGACGCGACGACTGCTCCAACTGCTCCAACTGCCAGGCTGACGGTAGGGAGATCGTGAAAAAACCGGCGTCGAACCCGTACCGCCGGCGGCGGACGGCACCGGAAACGGGGGAGGGGCAGGGCGAGCCCATGGGCCGCGAATCGATCCGCATCGCCTGCCGGTACATCGCGAACATCCAACGCGAGCTCGGCCACGGCGTCAGACCGGGCGTGCTCGCCGCCGCCCTGCACGGATCCACCCGCCGCAGCGTCACCGAACAGGGACTCGAACTCATCGACGGGCACGGCGCGTTCTCCACGCGCAGCAGACCCGCAGTACGGAACATGATCGGCACCCTCGAGGCCATCCAGGCCATCGACACCCGCACCGGCCTCGTCGAACCCGGACCCCTGTTCGACATCTACCTGACAGGAGGCGACAGATGAGCGGCGCCGGCAGGACCATACCCATCGGAGCGGCGGAACTACGCGCGATCAGGGAACGGGAAAGCGTCCTCGAACAGACCCTCGCACGGCTCACCGGCATCGATATGACGACCATCGAACGGATCGAGAAAGGCGAAACCCCGCTGACCACGCTCGAACCCGACCAGATCCGCCAATGGGCGAAGACCCTCGGCGTCAACCCCGCCCGTCTCACGGGCGAGACGCCCCAAGAGGGAGAGGACGGGACCACCGTGATCCGGAGGATGCGCACGAAACGGGGATGGAGCTGCCCGCAGCTCGCCGAACACGCGAACGTGCCATACCGCAGCCTGCGCCAATACGATAGCGGGGAACGCGACACCGCGAACATGGCGGCCGGGATCCTCGCCCGCGTCGCCATCGCGCTCGACACCAGCATGGAAAAGCTCGCCGGCCGGCCCGAACCGGACCATGCCACGGACGATCCGCCCGCCGGATGGACCGGCACCCGCCTCGCCTGGCACCGGACGCGACAAGGGCTCAGCCAGGCCGAACTCGCCATCCGGGCCGGACAGACCACGCAGACCATCGGAGGCATCGAAACCAGGAGATGGGCCACCGGCAGCAAACGCAGCCGCATCATCCTCGACCTCGCCGCCGGCCTCGGCGTCCGGGCACTCGACCTCATGGACCAAACACCGGAAGGAAAACCATGCATGAACGACCCCAAGCCCGCGCAACGAACCACCCCGCAGGAACGGATGGGCCGACGCCTCGTGGAAATGCGCAGACAGGCCGGATGCGACTCCACGGAGGACCTCGCCAAGGCGGCCGGCGACGACTTCGTCTACCGCAACCACGTGAACGCGGCCATCGACCAGCTCAGACTCGCCGCCCGGACCACAGACACCGGCGAACGGATCCGACTGCTCACCGGGGCCCTGGCCGACACCGGCAACGCCATCGGACAGCTCGCCCAATTCGACTCGGACGGCAGGCCACGCCCGCCAAGGAAATGAACGGCGGGCCGACGAAAACGGTTCGAGAGAAAACAAGGAGGCGGGGAGGACCGTTCCAACGGCCTTCCCCGCCTCCTTCATCCCATGGGGAGCGACCCCGTTCACGCCGGGCGGAGCGGGATGAACATCCTGCCCGATCGTTCGATGTGGCGGAACCCGTAGTGCTCGTAGAAGCGCGTGGCCCTGTCCGAGGCCGGTTCCACGAGCAACGCCTTCGCGCCGACGATCTCCGCCGCGCCCATCGCCCGCATGGCGGCGTCCCTGAGCAGCTGGGCTCCCACGTGCATGGTCTGGTAGCGCATGTCCACGCCGAGCATGCCCAGAAGAATCGCCGGAATCGGATCCGGGCTGTTCCTCCTGAGCCAGCCATTGGCCTCGGCATGGCTGATACTGTACGCGCTCAACGTGTAGAACCCGGCCAGCGCGCCGTCGCAGAACGTGGCATAGGCGACCGCCGTATGCTGCTTGCCGGCATTTCTCAACTGGTTCCGCAGCCAGTCATTGACAACCGGCAGGCCGCAGTCGAAACCGTCGGCGTCGTCCTTGGCGGTCAGACGCCGCGGCGGGGTGAAATCGGTCATTTCCAGATCGGCTCGCTCTCGAGCAGCCGGACCATCTCCTCCGGCATGGGCTCGTCCAGTGCCCGGACGAACGAATCCCACGTCTCGTCGTCCAAATGGAGGACATGAGACTCCCGGATGTCCCGGTCGGCGGCGACGAGCAGGTTGGTCAACGCCCATTGAGAGGTGCTGAGCCCCCGGATCGCGGCCGCCTGGTCGAGGCGTTCCTTCTGTGATGGCGTGAGCCGCATCTCGAAGCGGCTGGCCTTGTTGGTGATTTCCGTCATGCCATAACCGTACGGCGTTTGTACGTAAGAGTCAATGAGGATCTGTTGTCGGACGCGGACGGCCGCGACGGCGGATGTCGGATGGGCCGTTCGTGTCCTACGCCTCGGGCTCCGCGTATGCGATCGCTGCCAAGGCTTCGGGCGTACGTAGGCAAGGACTCAGGGGCTGACCAGTTCCACCGCTGAAACGCGATGGGGGATGCTGTCCGTCCTCATTCGTTTATATACGGACTGACGGCGAATGCTCTTGGGGTAGAACACGTTGCCGTTGCAAAGGCCCGACCGCATCCGGTTCCCGTTCCAATCGGAATCCAATCCCAGGCACCACGCCTCGCCGCCGAGGTAATACACCACTTCGGCCTTGTCGGAGTCGACCACCACATCCACGTTGCCTTCAAGGTCCAACGCGTTCGAAAGCACCTCGGCCTTGCCTCTTGTCCGTGGATAATCGGAGTAATGTATGGCCGAGGAGGGAAGGCGTCCCTTGATCAGCTGGTCGAAGAAATAATTGGCCTCTATGGTCTTTCCGGCATGGACCACCTGCGGCGGCCTGTCGCACCATACGCCGCACAGATGCTCGAAGTTGCGCTTCTCCCATAGGATGTCGATGACGAGGCCATCCTCGCAGGTGATAAGGGAATGCCGGCCGATCAGCGGCCTGTACTTCTTGGCCGCCGCGCGATACATGGGAATGAGTTTCTTTTTCCGGGAGCGGTCGAGTTCCGACCCCCTATGCGACGCGGCGGTCATGAAGCCCCTCTCCGAAAGACGATAAAAACCCGGGAACGTCAAGACCGGTAACGTTCCCGGGTTGTGGAGGACTGTTGTTTCGGTCTTCTGCATGACTACCCAAAAGGGTCGGACACGAACTCGAATCGATGCCGTCGCGTCGATCCGTATCACCCGTTCGCAGGGGCTAGACTCCCAATTCTCGCAACGCATGTTCCGCACGGCCGGTTCATGGGGAATCCGCGGACAGCCAATCCTCCGATAAGACTTCGGCTTCAACCCCGACCTCCGGACGGGAAGAGGAGCATGGGCCAAGGCCTTGATTCCAAACTATACAATCGAACCATGGAAGTCAAATACCCCCTATCGTGACATGAGATAGGGGGCATCCGTCACGCCTCGGGCTCCGCGTACGCGATCGCGACCGGCAGGCCCATGGCGTGCAGCCGGTCCGCGGCCAGCCGCGCCGCCGCGTTCTCGATCCGCCACATGCCCGCATCCTCGTCCTCCGGATGGGCCTTCGCCCACTGGGCCGCGTCCCGCCAGTACGCCAGCATGAGCGGCGCCGGCTCGACGCCGCGCTCCCGCGCCACGCGGGCCGCCGACGAGGCGATCTCCACCAGGCCGGCCGCCTTCGCGTCGGCCCGCCGCCACAGGCCCTCCACCAGGTCCCACGCCTCGCGCTTCGGCGGGTAGAAATACCTCGGGCTCTCCCAGTTGCGGACGGTGCGAGCGTCCACGCCCACGCGTTTGGCGACCCACTCCTGCGGCAGGCCCAGCAGCTCCCGCATCAGGCGGAAGTCCGCCTTCCCGCGCATCCGAGACAACGAACCGTCCATGATCCCTCCAGACCTTGATTTCCTACTACAGGAAACAATGATACCTGTTTTGGGAATCCCTGTCCAGTCGGATCCGGATCGCCGCCGAAAACGGAGCTCGCCCCGAAGGGCTCGCGGATCCGCCGCCGCGCCCCGCCATCCGGCGGGAGCACGTCGAAAAGGGGTCCCGCCATCGAAGGCGGGACCCGGCCCGGCCGGCCGGCACACAGCATGACCGGACGTCCGGCGCGTCGCAAGCGTCCGCGTGTCTGCCGGCCGGTGCCTCCGCCGAAGGCGGTCCCGGCACCGGGCCGACCGGCCACGCGGCTTGCGCCGCGCCGCGGCCATCCGGTCCCGCCGCGCACCGTCCGGAAGACAAGACGACATAGGAGCGTGACATATGACCGGAAACAACCATGACATCCAAAGGGACGACCGTCGGTGCGGGCACTGCGAACGCCAGTCGGGGGAGTGCGCCGTACGGTGCCACGACTGCGACGGATGGCTGTGCGGGGACTGCGCGGGGACGGAAACCGTCGAATGCGGGTGCGGCAACACTGTATGCGACGACTGCGCGCGCACATGCAACGAATGCGGTTCGCGGATGTGCGGGGACTGCGCATACTGCTGCGAGCACTGCGAGTACATCCTGTGCGAGGACTGCGGGTACCGGTGCAGCATGTGCGACGACCGCCTGTGCTCGGACTGCCAGGAATACTGCGAGCAGTGCGACGAACGCTACTGCCCCTACTGCTACGAACGGCACGCCTGCGCGAACACGCAGGACCCCTGCTACCGGGACCCGTACGAGGGACGGCCCGTCCGCGAGCCGTTCACCTTCGGACTGGAAATCGAAGTGGACGGCAACCACGACACCGACATGCTCAGGAACCACAGGCTCATCGCCGGCTGGTGCCCGGACGGCAGCCTCCACCACGACGGCTCCCTCGAATACCAGAGCGAACCCATGACCATGAGCCAGCTCACGGAAATCCGCCGACTCGTCGAACGCATCGCCACCGACACCGACAACACGCTGTCGGGCGGGCACATGCACATCAGCCGCACCGGCCGGCAGACCCCGGCCCGCTGGTACTGGGCGCTGGAAGCGCTCGACGGAACCCAATGCGAGGCGCTGAACATGCGCCACATGACCGACACCCGCTGGTGCGAGCTCATCCACGGCGACTACTGCGGCAAGGACACCGCCATCAACGACACGCACCGCCACACCATCGAATTCCGCACGTTCGGCCCGTGGCACCACGACACCGCCGGAAGACTCGACGCCGCCGTCCGCTACATGCACGCCATGTGGCGGTTCTTCCAGAAGTTCCCCGTCCCCAAGCTCAAGACCCGCGACATCCGGGCCATGAGCCGCGTCGCCGCCACACAGGCCATCAACGACACGAACGCCACGACGGCGGGAAGGAGACGAATCTGATGTGCGTCATCGTCACCAGCCAGGCGGACACCATGCCAAGCCTCACCCAGCTCGCCCGGATGAGCGACGCCAACCCCGACGGGGCGGGCATCGCATGGCACGACGGCCAACGCCTCCACCGCTACCGCAACGAAGACAACATGAAGACGCTCGCGTTCATCATGGACCACTGGCAGAGCCTCGAAACCTCCCCGTTCCTCCTGCACTTCCGGCTCGCCACCCACGGCAGGGTGTGCACCGGGAACACGCACCCGTTCCGCTTCTCCAAAGGCGACCGCACCGGCTTCATCGCCCACAACGGCATCGCCCACTCGTACACGCGCGGCCGACACGCGTCCGACAGCCGCAACGCGATACTCGCATGGCAGGCCGGGCAAGCCGACCTCGCGGACGGAAGCCAAGGCAGGTTCGCGCTCATCGACCAAAACGGCAGGCTCGAATGGCTCACCGCCGACCACGAGACCATCCCGGGCGGCACCGGGGCCATCGAAGTCAGCAACACCAACTGGGACACGGACGGCCTCATCGGATACGACCTGTGGGAGGAGGCGTACCAGCAGGGACTCGAAGCCGGATACGAAACCGCCATCGAGGAGACCGCCGACAGCGGATACGCGACGACGCTCGACTACACGCCACCGCGCCGCTGACGAGAGTCGCCGCCCGCGCCGGGCGGGCGGCGACGGCCCCCGGCAGGCCAAAGGGCTCAAACCGCCCTTTGGAAACCGGGCCGGCCCCCGGCCGCCGGAGCCCACCCAGGCGCCGCACCCCGCGACGCGGGGCGACGGCGAAAGGAAACGGAACCGGCGGGACCGCGCGGTCGCCGCCGCCCGGACGCGCACGCCCCCCCTACGGGGACCCATGCCCGCGCGCCCGGCCGACCGCGCCGCGCGCCCGCCGGCCATACCGCCGCATGGAGCCCGCCAAGGGCGGGCACGGCAAAAACACAGAGGTTTGGCCTTCTTCGGCCCATCGAAGCATACCCGCGTCGGCGAACCCGTCAACGCCGCCGCACACGCCGCAGGACGGCGGGGCGTCGCCTCATGACGGAACCGCCTTACGCGGGGTACGCATCCGCTGACCGAAGAAGGTCAAAAAACAAAAGACGCAAAAAGGAGAAAACACCATGACCACCACAACCCGGAACATCATCGAGGAACTCAAGCGGGCCGCAACCGAACAGGGGGCGGGCGAAGCCGTCCGCACCATCGCCGGACCTACGCTCGAGACATGGATGCGAGCCCTCGACGGCAAGGATGCGGACCCGGAACGGCTCGACGACCTCGCCACGCTCATGAAGGACCGCCTGTACATCAGGGACGCCGCACTCATCGCCGCCATCGAACCCAAACTCGACACGGCGACCGTCATCGACATGGCCGCCCGGCCCCACGCGTCCAACAACAAGACGCTGCTGACCGAAACGCTCAAAGCCGCGTTCGACGACCCCCACATCCGCCCCGACGAGACCCGCCTCGCCCGCGCGGTGCGGGAGGCGTGCGCGATGGCCGACCGCGCCAGAAAGCACGGCGGGCCCGTCGCCCAACCCTACGCCCTCGCCGCCTACCTCGCATGGTGGGACGGCGACGGGAAGGCCGCCACCCTCGCCGCCCTCGCCGCACTGGACGACGACCCGGAAACCAGCCTCGCCATCATGGTCGCCGCCGTGGCCGCATCCGGCCGATACCCCGCATACCTGCGCTGACCGACAGAAAACAGCCGTGGCGTCCGACGGCACACGCCATCGGACGCCACGACGGAAAGGACACGACACCATGCACGCGAACACCATCGAAACCACCGCCAATCAACAGGGCTGGACGCTCCACACCGGATTCGCCGGCGGGCAATGGCTCGAAACCAGCAGCCCCGCCGGGGAAGACCTCATCATAGACGTGCCTTCGGGCCGGCCCATCCCCGAAACGGTGCACGAACACGCCGAACAATTCGACCCCGACGAACACGTGCGAGCCCTCGTCAGGAGCCCGATGAAAGGACAACCCGGCACCATCGCGGAACTCCTCGAAGACGCCAAAGCCATACAAACCATGCTCGACCGGCTCGACGCCGCGCTGTCCGCCCCGCCGGACGACGACCCCCACTGGGAGCAATGGACGGCCGAAGCGCTCGACGAAATGCTCGACGACGTGGCGCACAAGGCCTCCAGCCTCGCCCAAACCGTCCTCTGGCACCACCACGCCGCCAACCACGGCATCGAAACACCGGAGAACACCCGCCGCCAATGCCTCGACACGCTCGACGACCTGCGCGACCTCATGAACCGGGACGCCAGCCGCCACCCCCTCACATGACGGAGAAGGAAAACGCCGACGGCAGGCCCGTCATCCGAAAGAGTCCCCGCCCGCATCAGGCAGGCGGACGGGGACGGCCCCCGGCGGGCAAAGGGGCTCACGCCGCCCCTTTGCAAACCCCGGCCGGCCCACGCCGCCGGACCCCACCCAGACGCCGCGCCCCGCCAGGCGGGACGACGGCGAAACGGGCGAAGCCCTACCAGACGAAGGAGCCGCGCCGCCGGCATGTCCGCTCCCGGGATGCAAGGCCCCAAAAAGGGGCCATCATCGCATCCCGTCCGCGTCCACGCCGCGGACACGGCACGATTCCCCCCGCACGGAACCCGCCCCAAGGGGCGGGCCGGCCCATTCCTTTTCTTTTCGGCCGGTCGGCTTCGCCTCTGGATCATACCGGCGTCGCGGAACCCGTCAACGCGCCACGCAACGGGCTGCGCCCGGCGCGATCGCTAATGACGGAACCCGCTTTGGCCGGTAACGCTGCGCTTGACCAACCGGTCGAAAAGAAAAAACAAGGGACCACCAGACGGGAGCAAGCACCATGGCACGCAACATCATCAAAAGCATCGAACGCGGCGGATACCGGTACGACGTCGAGGAGACGGGCGACGGCGCACGCCCGTACGACGTGCACCAGCTCCACAAGGCCCAAGGCCATTGGGTCGACGCCGGCTACGGACGCTACTGCGCATCCATGGCCGAGGCCGACGCCTACATCGGCGGGCAAACGGCGTGACATGCCGGCCAAGGAAGGCCGGAAACAAACCCAGGACAAACCAAGGAGCCACACATGGACCTCATCAGCCAATACCTCGCAAGCCCGGAATTCGCCGAAGCCATCGGCAACGTCGTCGTCATAGCGATCATGGCCACGGCCGCCGGCATCGACTGGAAGATATACGGCCGCAAGACCAGACGGCGCACCCCGCCGAGCATCGACACCCCGCAACGCCGCCGCAGGGCGGCACAACGCAGGACCATCCCCGCCGGCCACATCGACGAATAACAGCAGCGTCCTCCCGCCCATGCGGGAGGACAGGCAAACCCCTGCAAGGAAAGGACCACCATCATGGACACCATCAAGACGCTCGTCATCGAACCTTTGCGCCGTCCGGAACTGCGCGACATCGACCCCAGCATCACGGCCATCGGGAAGACGATCGGCGGATACGCCGAACCATTGCCCCTCGACCGGCGGACCACGCTCTGGTGCGACGAAGAGGGAGCGATCAAGAACCTCAAGCCGAACCGCACCATCCGCCTCAGCCAGGACAGCCGCCTCGCGGACGCCGGCAAGCCCATCATCATCCGCGGCACGTTCGTCATCACGGGACTCCACCCGCAGGACGGCCCCCTCGGACTCGACGACGAGCAGATCGGACGCTACGCCGCCATGTTCGCCGACCCCGAAGCGCCCTGCAGGCTCCCCGACGGCAAAACGTTCATGATACCCGTCCACCCCATCGGCTGACCCACGGCCAAGGAGTCCCCGCCCGCGCCAACCAGGCGATCGGGGACGGCCTCCGGCGGCCGGGAAGGGCCACGTGCCCCTCCCGGACCTCCCCGCGCCGGCCCGAGCCGCCGGCCCCGACCGGCATCGGTCTCCCGCACACATGCGGGAAACACGATGGACGGGCAAGCCCTATCAGAAAAAGGAACGCCCCCAAAGGGGCGCGGCCCCAGGTTTTCCTTTTTGGCCTTTTCGGCTGAAGCCGAAACGATCATACCGGCGTCGCGGAACCCGTCAAATCGCCACGCAGACGGGCTGCGCCCGGCGCGATCGATTGGACGGAACCCGCTTTGGCCGGTAACGCTGCGCTTGACCGAAAGGCCAAAAAGAAAAAACAGGGGATAGCCGGACAGACGATCCACGACACAGGAAAGGACACCATCATGAGCCAGTACAGGATAACGGCCACCATCACCAGCCAGACACAGGCCACCGACTCCGGCGCATGGCAGATGGGCATCACCTGGAGGAAAAGCCTCACCCTCGACCCCGCCGAAACCCAGGAGGCCGCCGACCTCAGGAACCAGGCATGGGAACAGGCCGCGAACGGCATCGACGACGAGACCACCCGCCGCATCTGGCAACAAGTCGACACCGTCACCGCACACGAAGCCGAACGCCTGCGCGCCCAGGTCAGAAAACTCATCGGCCTGCTCAACGCCGGCCGGCCCGCGCTCGACGAAAACGGCTACCCCATGTGGGACCACCTCATCGCCCTGTCCAACAGGCAATGCTGGCAATGGGAGATCGCCGCCGCCCACAGCGGCTGCCTCGCCGCCATCATGCAGGCCGCCGGCATCGACGACTGGCCGCCAGCCGACTCCATGCCCGACATCACCAACCCCGTCATCACCATCAACCTGTCCACCAACCAATGAGCCGGGCAGGCCGACGCTATCGCGCCGGCGACAGGTGACCCACACGGAAGACGGCACGGGCCGCCTCCCGAAAACAGAACAGCCATAACCCGCAAGGAAAGGAACACCATCATGGCGACCATCAACCAGGTCACGCTGACCATCAGCGGAAACACCGGCAGCATCGAATTCCACACCCGACAGGACGGCGGCATATGGGCCACGTTCGACGTCGCCCAGACCAGCCGCACCCAGAACCCGCAGACCGGCCAATGGGAGGACGGCGCCACCACATGGATCCGTTGCACCGCCAGCGGATACCTGGCCGAACACCTGCAGCACAGCATGCTGCCGACCGGACCCGACGGCAAGCAGAAAGGCGTGCCCGTCATCGTCACCGGCAGCTACGTGCAAAGGGAATACACGAACCAGCAGGGAGCGAAACGAAGCATCCTCGAACTGCGCGCCACCGACCTCGCCGTCAGCCTGCGCGCCGGCACCGTCGCCTACAACAAGGCGCCGCGCGACAACGGGTTCGCGGGACGCACTCCACAGCCGAGCCAGCCCATGGCCCAGCCGCAGCCCCAGCAGCCGACGACTCCCGCCAACGACCCGTGGAACGCCACGGGAGCCCAAACCAGGCAGCCCGCCTTCACCGACGGGTTCGCGCCCGCGGCACCCCAGCAGCCGGCGATCTGACGACGACCACACACGACCAAGGCCGGCCCACACATACGCCGGGCCGGCCCTCACCCGGAGAAGAGGCCAACATGCGGCGACATGCCATGGACGAATGGATCGACACCGGCGACGAGGAAGGAGCGGCGAAGGCGTTCGATGCGATGGACGAGCGGATCCGCCCGCCCATCGGCGCGCAGCCGCGCCAGATCATCCCCAGCAGGACGACCCTGGACGCATGCCAGCGGGCCGGCTGCCCCATCGAGGCCGGCGCCATCCACGCATGGCAGTGCACATGGAGCGTCCGCAGCATCGACGGCACCGTGATCCGACGGGACATGCTCCTGATCGACGTGAAACGCGAAAACGAGATATGGAAGGCGACAAGCCGATACCGGCTCGACGGCATCCGCACGGGACGGCAGGCGCAGGCCGCGCTCCTGCTCGCCGCCACCGGGGCGCTGCGGCCCATCCAGGAACGATTCAAATAAACGGCATGGGCCGAGACATGGACGAACAGTATCGGTATCATTCCCGAATCAACACCAAGCAGATTATGATATTATATGGAAAACACATAAGGAGAAGGAGGCTTACCATGGCATTGATCCAGATCAACGTCCCCGACGACGTCAAAGCGCGTGCCGACGCCGCCTTCGCGCGCAACGGCATCACCACGCCCGCCGCCATGAAGATGATGGTCACCCAGGTCGCCAACGAGAACCGCACGCCGTTCGACGGCGTCTTCTCCTCCCCGTCCGCACGCGAACTCGGCGAGGACGTACGCCGCGACATGCTGCTCGCCGAGGCCCAGGAATACGGGCTGATCGCCGACGACGCCACCGACGCGCGAACCATCCCCGACGACGTGCTCGGGGAACTAGGCCTCACCGCACAGGAGGTGGGGCAGTGAACTGGAGCGTCAAGGCCTCGCCGCATTTCTGGCGGACCGCGCTGCCCCTCAAGGAGAAATACACCCACGAACAGTTCGCGTCCATCATCCGATCCATAAGGGAGGCGATCTGCGAACTGGCGGCCAGGGGGCGCGTGGAGGAGAGCGGATGGCGCGACCACCCGCTCGAGCGCAGCCCGTTCGGGGACGGAAACCACTTCGAGTTCCACACCTTCGACGACGACGTGCTCGTGGTCTACTTCAAGCGCGAGGCGAAACGCACCATCCGCATGGTCGGCATCTACGACCATGACACCATACCCGACGACGAGTGATCAGAAAACCACAGGGAAACAAACAGGCGGGGCCATCCATAAGCCGGAGGCCCCGCCTTCGCGTTTCAGACAGGAACAGGTGACGTCCATCAAAGACGGCCGAACACCGAATCCATGTCCGCCAGAACCCCGGCAACGAGGCGACGGATGCCGGCCAAAGCCGTGGACGTGGAAACATACAGCCATCTCGATCCGGACAGTTCGACACGGGCGTCGACGTGCCCGCCATCCTCGAAGGGCCGACGAAACCGGTACGAGAAGCGATCGACATCAGCCGTCCCCATCATCCAGCCCTTCCGCATCCATATGCCGTCAACGACAACGCCATCCACGAACCGGGATGGAGACGGCATCCATCCAACCAAGCCGGGACGATGACGTGGCCCGGGTCCCGGCGTCCATCTTCGTTTTCCCTCCCGATCGGTTCCTTGGCGCACCATGCCACGGCGCACGCCGGGACGTCAACGGTCCACGCGACCCCTGCGGGGGCCCCGCGCGTCCCATTGACGCCCCGACGCGCACCGCGGCAAAGAGCGGTCGTCACCAACCGGAAAGGAAAACGAAGATGAACACCAAGACCCTCGACAACACCGCAAACGACCCCTGGGCGGACATCGCGACCGCCGACCTCGTCAACTACGTACGCAACACCGGACACTTCCCCGCCGCCGGATACCAGGCACCGAAGCCCCAGGCCGGAATCGACCCTTGGGCGCCGGCCAAGTGACCGGCTGGGGATGGCGGGGCCGGGCGGGCCCTGTCCTCCCCTGACCGACCAGCAAAACGTGAATGCAATTATCATCACGATAATAGCTATTTTTTTGAACCGATTGGAGCAGGGCGAATGGCGGGAAACATCACATTGGACAACCTCGTGTCCGTGTCCGAACTCAGCCACGGAGGGGCCAGCAAGACGCTCAGCAGGGTGGGGGACAACAACCCCATCGTGGTCATGCGAAACAACAAGCCGGCCGCCGGCGTCATCAGCCCGGACGATTACCGCCGACTCACCGAGGCCGAAGAGGACTTCGCCCTGTACCTCGAAGCCGAGGAACGAATGAAGAGGGACGACGGGACAAGACTCGGCATGGACGACGTGTTCGGCAAGGACTACAAGCCCGTCGATGACGGCTATGTTCCGGAGTTCGAATGATGGTCGTCGTCGTTTCCGTTCGTGACGACAACACCGTCTACAAGAAAGCGGCAAGAAGAATAAAAAAGGACCTGGCATAGTCGCACACGATAAAGGGGACGGAGTCCGATGACGGCTCCGCCCCCTTTGCCGTCGGCCGGACGGGCCGATCGGGCACGGAGGGCGGCATCGACCGTGGACCCATCCAATCCAATCCGGCCCGGTCCACGATCATGCCCACGCCGTGTGGGCCATGGCCGGCATCCAGGACCGTGGACCAAGGACCAGGAGGCCGAATGGGCCACGTCGATGCGTGTGGGCCATCAGCATGCCCTGCGCGCTTCCGGACCACATCATGCGAATGGGCCAATGGGCCACATGCCGGACCAATCATGCGGCCCACGCGAAGGACCATGTAAGGACGGACCGTCATCGTGGACCACCCTGACAGACCACGGTCCATTCGGCGGACCAACCAAATACGTGGTCCACGCGAAAGCCCATGCGGGGACGGCCACGCGGACCACCCCTGATCCATGGACCGGGCCGGACGATGGCGTCCCTGTCCACCGGGCCACGGTCCAAGGACCATATGGGCAGGTCGGCGGGTGGACCCGGTTCATGCGGTCCATGGCCCGAGAGCCCACCGCCATCGGGCCGGTCTCCCCAAACGCACATGGAGCGGAGCCATGCGCATCGCGCGGCGCGCCCGGGACCGGTGCCGCATCCCCGACAGTCGACGAGCAGGCTCCCGACCGTGGACGTCTCCCCGTTCGGCAGGAGCCGGCACCCGCCGGGGGCGCCATGCCCGGCCTCCGTGCGGCAGCCGGCCCCGAACAAACAGCGGCACAACAGACACATACGCGAAATAAAACCCGACATGAAAACCAGCACCCAGACAGACGAAAAAGCACGACACAGAAACCAGAAACAACGAAGACAGAACCAAGAACCCACACAGCCAGTCACAAGGTACGACGCCATCAGAAAACCCAAGAAAAAGCACATCCCGATGCAATCTCCGAAGGAGATGGACTTCTTGCACCCACCGCCTCGCGGCGGCCGCCTATCGGCGGAACGGCAACGTTTTTGATGGTGTTTGCCGTCCGGGCGTCCGATATCGGGGTTAGGCGTTATCGACGGGACGGGAAACACGGGCCGGGTGGGGGCGCCATGAACGATGGGAACATGATCCAGGAGCCGCCCGCATGCCCGGTGTGCGGGCTCGCGGTGGAGGAGCGGGACCCGCGCCGCGGGAAGCCGCTGTCGATCCACCGGGCATGCCGGAACCGGCGCCGGGAGGAGCTGAGGTGTGTTTTGTCAAGTTGGAGTAGGCCGTTTCGGCGTTTCTTTTAGTCCATGTGAGCGGCGGGTTTCAGGCCGTTTCGGCGTTGGCCGGTCCTGCTGGTTGTTGGTTATTGCATTGGTTATTGCATGAGGGCGTGGGTCTTGCGCCAGGATTCGCCCTCGAAGCGGATCATCCGTCCGTGGTGGACGGTGCGGTCGATGATCGCGGCGGCCATGTTGGGGTCGCCGAAGATCCTGCCCCATCCGGAGAACTCGATGTTGGTGGTGTAGATGATGCTCTGGGTCTCGTACGCGTTGGTGACGACCTGGAACAGGAGCCTGCTGCCTTCCTCGTCGATGGGCACGTAGCCGAGTTCGTCGATGATCAGGAGCGGGGTTCTGCCGATCATGGCGAGTTCCCGGTCGAGCCGATTGTCCGTCTGGGCGCGTAGGAGCCGCATGACCAGGCTTGCGGCCGTGTGGTAGCGCACGGGCATGCCCCTGCGGCATGCGTTCCTGCCAAGCGCGATGGCGAGGTGGGTCTTGCCGGTGCCGGGAGGCCCGAACAGGACGAGGTCCTCGTGGCCGCTGATGAATTCCAGGGATTCGATCCGCTGTCTTCCGTAGTCGACGGGGAAGCGGATCGGGGTCCAGTCGTAGCCGTCGAGTTCCTTGTCGGCGGGGAATCCGGCCTGTTTCAGGAGCCGGGAGCGTTTGGAGCGTTCCCGGGATTCGAGTTCGGCATTCATCCATTCCTCCACGAACTCCATCTGGGTTGGCGTGGCGTTGGCGAGCTGGTCGGCGAGGATCTGGCGGGTCAGGGGCAACCGGCGCGCGAGGTTCATGATCGTTTCGATCTTCTCGCCGGTGGACGCGCGGCGGCGTTTCATGTCGGGCATGACGACCGGTGGGCGGTGGATCCCCATGTTTACGCCTCCTTCCTTTCCCGCGTCCCACGAGGCTGCATGAACACGTCGTATCCGGTCAGGTCGGGTGCGGTCTGCTCGTATGGCTTCTCGCCGGAGGCGATGCGCCGTGCCATGGTGGTCAGGCTCGCCTCGTCGAGCGGGTGCCCCTGTTCGACCAGATGCTCACCAGCCTCGACGGCCGGCTCGAACCCGCACGCGTCGCTCGTTCTGGAGATGAGCCGGAACGCGTTCCTGCGCGCCTTGGCGTCCATCCGGTCGATCGCCAGACGCAGTTTGTCGGGAAAATCATCGCGGATGGTGGAATCGGGCCATGCGTTGGTCTTGCGGCCCAGTGCGGGCAGGAGCGTGGCGGGGTCGCGGATAGTGGCAGGCGAATCCCCGTACACGCGCGGCAGCCTGGCGCAGGTGCGCCCGTCCTGGGTGCGGATCGTCACGTCGAACGCGCGAAGGGCGACGTCCAACGTCCAGCCGCGCCACGAGGGTCCGGCGAGGTAATGGTTGCCGTCGACCTGCACGCGCCCGTCCTTGTCGGCCTTCCTGACCTCCCAGCGGATCGCGTCGTAGGGCTTGGACGGCAGGGGCTGCATCTCCGCCTTCTCCTCGGCGAACAGTCCGCCGATCGGCGCGCCCTTGCGGTAATGCGTCTCCTTGGCCATCGCGTCGCACCGCTCCAGCATGTACCGGGTCAACTGGGCGTAGGACTCCGCGTTGAGCAGGGGCACCATGATGTTGCGGCGCAGGAACCCGACCGCGTTCTCCACGCTGCCCTTCTCATTGCCCGAGTTCGGATTGCAGAACCTGGTCTCCAGCCGGTAATGCTCCACGAACAGTTCGAACACCTTGACGATGCTGACCCTGTCCCACGCGACCCGGTGACCGGCGCCGGTGGCGTTGTCGAGCACCAGCGTCAGGGGGACCGCGCCTATGTGCTCGAACACCGTGCGCAGTCCCGCGCACACGCATTCCGCGTTCTCCCCGGGCAGGGCCGCGCAGTAGCGCATGTTCGAATACGGGAACGTCACGACCAGGCAATGCACGTCGACCCGGTCCCCGCCGACCACGGCCCGCGCCATGCCGAAATCGACCTGCGCCTCGCCCGGATGCCACTTGAGCTCCAGATACCCGTCCGACGGGAGGCGATGCTCCTCGCGCCACCGTTTCACGTACCGCTGCACCGGCGAATACGAGCCCTCGTAGCCCTTCTCCGACACGAGTCTGTCGTACACGCGCTTGGCGGTGTGCCGCTGCTTGCGGGGCATGAACCGGTCCGCCTGCAGCCACCCGTCCACCGTCGCCCTGAACGGATCGAGCTTCGACGGCCGCGATACGGAGCGCTCCGGTCCGGGAGAGCAATCCTCCCTCCCGGCGTACTTCGCGACCGTGTCGCGGGCCACGCCCACCTCTTTCGCGATGCTCCTCCATGACATGCCATGCGCGTCAAGCACCCTGATGCGTTGTTGTACGGACACCGGTACCGTCATTCCTTTCCTTTCCCGAGAAAACCGAACGGTTTGACTTTCAACTCGGGAAACTAGTCCAGGCAGGACGGGCCGGTGTTCGTTTCTCACCACACGCTGAAGTGGACCAGAACCTGCCGCTCACATGGAAGACATCCACACGCTCACACGGCCCACTTTCTATTGAACAGACACAGACCACCTGGGCCCGGGACCCGACCTGGCCCCACACGCCCAGCACGCCCGCCGGCCGGCCCGAGGCGAGCGGACTCGCCGACCATCGGGTCGACCCGTCGCGCACACGCCGCCGCCACGCCAGCCACACGTACGTCCACGCCATCAGGCTCAACCCCTCGTAACGGATCAGCCCGTACGCCATGACCACGCCGCCAGCGAGCATCAACGGCAGCACCATGCCCGCCGCCGCGCCGCCCACGACCATGACCAGGCCGGCCAGGCCCACGCCGATCTGCGGCCATGTCCACCCGAACAAGACATTCGTGGCCGACAGGCGGCTGAACGCCGCCGTGGGCACCCTCGCCCCGCCGTCCCTGCCATCGGCATCCACCATCAGCAACCTCCGATCAAAAAAGAAAAAAGGGCCGGGCGCGATCCCCGCCCATACGGGGACGCCACCCGGCAACGCATCGATAAGTCAGGCCAGGACCGGGCCCGACGGAGACTGTGGCGAGACCGGGGGCGCCGGCGTCGCGTCCGGTCCGGGCATCCCGGGAAGCCCCGGATCGCCCGGGGCACCC
>ENA-OWXH01000160-OWXH01000160.1-human-gut-metagenome-genome-assembly--contig:-NODE-160-length-17809-cov-13.0017_pt1 | contig 17809 bp, 14 predicted proteins | sample MGYA00249245_ERZ652057 | MGnify/ENA primary metagenome ERZ652057 (study PRJEB26925, sample SAMN05827269) | human gut metagenome | biome: ENVO:2100002; feature: ENVO:00000062; material: ENVO:00002003...
TGGGAGGGAGGGGACGCAAGTCCTGCAAAGGATGAGCTGAACCTTACCTCATGATACTGTATTATTTCTTGGAGGAAAAGAAAATTCCACGTTAAAGGAAATCTCGGAAACGCTGGGAAAAGAGACCATCGATCTTTACAATACCTCTGATACCAGAGGGACAAGCCAGTCCTATGGTTTGAATTATCAGAAGACAGGTAAAGAATTGATGAGCCGGGATGAACTGGCTGTAATGGATGGAAATAAATGTATCTTGCAGCTTCGAGGCGTGCGACCATTTCTCAGTAATAAATACGATATTACAAAACACAAGAGATATAAAGAATTGGCGGATGCGGATCCAAAGAATGCATTTGATGTGGAAAAATATCTGGAGCATAAGCTAGTATTTTCGCAGGATACGGAATTTGAGGCGTATGAAGTAAATGTAACGGAGGAGGATGTGAAAGAGAATGAAACAGAATAAAAAGCGTTAGAGCATGTAGAAATCCATCTATGTGCTCTATTTTTTACGTTTTTTTTCAAGAAAAAATCCTAACAGTCAGGTGGAAAGGAGACGAAAGTGAAGATAAAAATAAGATCACCTTGCAAATAAAACAGGTAAAAAAGAGGTCTGAATAATAGGGAAAGGAGAGAGGAAACGCTGACAGACCATAGAAACAGCGTTTATTCAGAAAAGAATATGGGATTTTTCGGAAGTGCAATTACAATCTTACAGACATTAGTCGTAGCGATTGGTGCAGGTCTTGGTGTCTGGGGAGTCATCAACCTGATGGAAGGTTACGGAAATGATAATCCTGGTGCTAAATCACAGGGAATTAAGCAGCTTATGAGTGGCGGTGGTGTAATCCTGATCGGTACACAGTTGATCCCGCTTTTGAGTGGATTATTTGGTTAAAGGAAAGGAGTAGAGATCCATGTTCAATCAAATTTTTGATGCGATTGAGGAATGGATGAGGGAACTTCTAACAGGTATGATCAGTTCTAACCTGGACCGTATGTTTACGGATGTCAATCAGAAGACAAGTGAGATTGCGGGCCAGGTTGGACAGACGCCACAAGGATGGAACGGCAGTATCTTTAGTATGATCGAAGGACTGTCAAATTCAGTCATCATGCCGATTGCAGGTATCATCATAACATTTGTACTGTGTTATGAACTGATCTCCATGCTGACAGAGCGAAATAATATGCATGATATTGATACATGGATGTTCTTTAAGTATTTTGTAAAAATGTGGATCGCCGTTTATCTGGTAAGTAATACGTTTACCATTACGATGGCGGTCTTTGATGTAGGACAAAACGTCGTAAACTCGGCGGCAGGGCTGGTTTCCGGAGATACATCCATTGATATCAGCTCTGCGATCACAGATTTATCTACTACATTGGAAAGCATGGAGATCGGGGAACTTGTGATATTGGCATTGGAAACTTTGATCGTAAGTTTCTGTATGAAGATCATGTCTGTACTCATTACGGTTATCTTGTATGTCCGTATGATAGAAATTTACCTTTATACCTCAGTTGCACCGATCCCATTCGCAACGATGAGCAATAGAGAGTGGGGGCAGATCGGAACGAATTATTTCAGAGGACTCTTTGCCCTGGCATTCCAGGCATTTCTGATGATGGTATGTGTTGCTATTTATGCAGTATTAGTGGCAGGCATCCAGTTTTCAGATAATCTGAGTTCCTCATTATTTGGTGTAATGGCATATACGGTGATCTTATGTTTCAGTCTGTTCAAGACAGGATCACTTAGTAAGTCAATCTTTAATGCACATTAAAAAGAAAGGAAGTGAAACACATGGCGTATGTGAGTGTGCCGAAAGATTTAACGAAGGTAAAGAATAAAGTGGCATTTAATCTTACGAAAAGGCAATTGATCTGTATTGGCATTGGAGTAGCTATGGGAATTCCCTGTTATTTTCTCTTTAGAAATGCTCTTGGAATCAATAATGCTGCAGTCCTTATGGTCCTTATGATGCTGCCGGCCTTTTTGTTTGCCATGTATGAGAAAGATGGAATGCATCTGGAAGACGTGTTGATGCATGTGATCCGGGTGAAATTTATCCGGCCATCTGTCAGAAAATATGAAACTGAAAACTATTATGAATCGGATCCGGATGGAGAAGATCAGAAAACGATGAGAAAGGAAGAGAGGAAAGGGGGAAAAAGCGGTGGTAAGAAAAAGAAAAAAGACCGCAAATAAAAAGAAGAATGGAAAAAAAGATGTAAAGAAACTTACCGTTCAACAGACCATTGCCTACAAAGAAATGGGAAGGGATGGTATTTGCAGGGTGCAGGGGAATGTCTATTCCAAATGTATCCGGTTTTACGATATCAACTATCAGTTGGCGCAGAATGAAGATAAGAATGCGATCTTTGAAAACTGGTGTGATTTCCTGAACTATTTTGACAGCAGCATCCATTTTCAGCTCAGTTTTATCAATCATAAGAGCAGCATGAAAGAATTTGAGCAGGTGATCAAGATCAGTCCACAGGGAGATGCTTATGATGATATCCGTATGGAATATGCCAACATGCTGAAAAAGCAGCTTGCAAAAGGAAACAATGGATTAGTGAAAACAAAGTATATCACCTTCTCCATCGAAGCGGAAAATATCCGGGAGGCAAAACCGAAGCTGGAACGTATTGAGTCAGATATCCTAAATAACTTTAAGATCCTTGGTGTAATGGCGTATCCTCTGAATGGGGAGGAACGATTGCGTATCCTGTATGAAACCTTTAATCCGGATTCCACAGTAGATTTCCAGTTTGATTATGGCTCTATGATCAAAACTGGTTTAAACACAAAAGATTATGTAGCGCCTACCAGTTTTGTCTTTAAGGAAGGGAAGACCTTCCAGATGGGAAATACGATGGGGGCGGTTTCTTATTTACAGATCCTGGATCCGGAGCTGACAGACAAGATGCTGGCAGAGTTTTTGGATATTGATAAGGACTTGATCGTAAATCTGCATATTCAGTCTGTGGATCAGATGAAAGCAATCAAGCTGGTAAAAAGTAAAGTAACGGATATCAACAGAATGAAAATTGAAGAGCAGAAAAAAGCAGTAAGAGCAGGGTACGATATGGATATCATTCCGTCGGATCTGAATACCTATGGAGGGGAAGCAAAACGGCTTTTGGAAGATCTGCAGTCACGAAATGAGCGTATGTTCCTTGTAACAGCGCTCTTTTTAAATACAGCAAAAAGCAAACAGGAATTGGATAATGCGATCTTTCAGACAGCTGGTATCGCACAGAAATATAATTGTATGTTAAAGCGCCTGGACTATCAGCAGGAAGAAGGCTTGATGAGCAGCCTTCCCCTTGGAGTTAGCCATATTCCGATAAAAAGAGCGCTGACAACGACCAGTACAGCGATTTTTGTACCATTTACCACACAGGAATTATTTATGGGCGGCGATTCTTTGTATTATGGACTGAACGCTACCAGCAATAATCTGATTATGGTAGACAGGAAAAAGTCAAAAAATCCAAATGGACTGATCCTTGGAACACCCGGATCAGGAAAATCCTTTGCGGCAAAAAGGGAAATGACAAACGTATTTTTTACGACCAATGATGACATTATCATCGGAGATCCGGAAGGCGAGTATTATCCATTGGTTCATGCGTTGGGAGGACAGGTCATCCATATTTCCCCAAACAGTAAGGATTACATCAATCCGATGGATATCAACATGAATTATTCTGAGGATGATAATCCACTGGGAGTAAAATCTGACTTTATTTTATCCCTTTGTGAATTGATTATGGGAAGCCGGGATGGGATTGAAGCAGAAGAAAAGTCGGTCATTGACCGATGCCTTCCCCTTGTATATCAGAACTATTTTTCTGATCCGAAACCGGAAAACATGCCAATCCTGGGAGACCTGTATGATTGTCTCCGCAAACAGAAAGAACCTCAGGCACAGAGGATTGCCACAGCTCTGGAAATCTATGTCAACGGATCTTTGAAGGTGTTTAATCACCAGACCAACGTAGAACTGAATAACAGGATTGTCTGTTTTGATATCAAGGAGCTTGGAAAGCAGTTGAAAAAGCTTGGAATGCTCATCATACAGGATCAGGTGTGGAACCGGGTGACTGTCAACCGTGGCGTAAAATCTACTTGGTACTATATCGATGAATTCCATCTCCTTCTGAAAGAAGAGCAGACGGCATCTTATTCGGTAGAGATCTTCAAGAGGTTTAGGAAGTGGGGCGGAATCCCGACTGGAATCACGCAGAATATAAAGGACCTCCTTTCCAGCCGGGAGATTGAAAATATTTTTGAAAACAGTGACTTTATTTTGATGTTAAATCAGGCTGCAGGTGACCGGCAGATTCTGGCAAAACAATTAAATATCTCACCGTATCAGTTGTCTTATGTTACGAATTCCGGGGAAGGAGAAGGACTTCTCTTTTATGGGACAACGATCATTCCGTTTAAGGATAAGTTTGATAAGTCCCTGAAGTTATATTCTCTGATGACAACAAAGCCGGAAGAAGTGGAACAAAGAGAAAAGAAAGGAGGCGGAAGTCTTGGCAGGGAAAGAACTGAAAGGAAGAGAGAAAGTTGTCAGTAAAATGACAAGAGACGGTCTGACGGAAGAAAATCTGGCAGATGGTTCTGTAAAAGATATCAGCCATAAAAGCCGGGGCAGACCGCCGGAAATGAAACAGGACTTTGTTTTTGACCGGGAAAAGAAGAAAGACAAGCTGTCAGATGGACAAAGCGAGGAACGGAATCTGCAAAAAAAGCAGATTCGAAACTCCTCTTTGCGAAAAGAAGCAATATCTGAGGAACCTATTTTAGAAGAATCTGTGTTAGATGGAGAAGGAACTGGAGAGAAAAACGTTTCTGGAGAATCCCTCAAATACAAGAAAAAGTTTCGGGAACATGCGCAGATACCAGAAGATGACTCCTTGACCGGACAGAAGAAAAAGATCCGGAAAAAGCAGATCCAGAAACAGATGAGAAAAGAGCAGACAAAATCCGGAAGATTATCCTTTGATGATGAGGAAAATCAGATGGTAAAAGGATCGGGGATGAAACCGGGCAGAACCATTGGAAGGTATGCGGTAAGGGATGCAATTTCAAAAGGGGTATCGGATTCAGAAGAAGAGGAACAGGATGTTGCAACGGAAACGGTTCAGTTTGCAGAAAGAGGAACCGAAACAGCAATAAGAGGTCTGCGCTATGCACAGCTTCGGAGCCAGCGTGCAGATGTAAAGGCAAACCGGAGAGGATATCATCTGGATGAAACCGGAGAAAAGTTAAAATTTGGTATGAGTGACAGCATGGGGAAAGCAGGGGCGGAGGAAACGGCCAAAAAGTCGGAAGAGAAGAAAAGGGTTCTGAACCGCTTTTTCCAGAGAAAACGATATAAGGATGCCTATCGGGCTGCCAGAACAGGGAAATCTGCAGGCAGTGCAGGCGGGGCGGCAACTGTTGCCGGCGTTGAGAATATAACCGTGAAAGCGAAGATCGCATTAAAAGAGATTGTGAAGCGGAATCGGGCTGTATTTTTCGGCGCCGGGATTTTTGTACTCTTATTTCTGATCGTGGCAGTATCTTTGGGAAGCTGCAGCGCTTCCATACAAGGGGGCGGCTCTGTGATCGAGATCACAACATATCCGGGAACGGATGAAGATATCTATGCGGCTGAGAACTACTATGTTTCTTTGGAAACGGCTTTGAACCAGCAGATCAATGAGATGGAAACTACCCATCCGAACTATGATGAATACCAGTACAACGTAGGCGAGATCGCTCATAATCCGTATCATCTGATCTCCTATCTGACAGCAAAATATGGGGATTGGAAATTTGAAGATATCAAGGATGAATTACAGGCTTTATTTGAAGCACAGTACAGCTTGGATACGGAAAGCAAAACAGAAACCGTGACAGAAACGAAAACGGTACGGGTAGGGGAATCCTTAGGAAACGTAGTTACCAGCGGTTACTGTAATTGTTCGATCTGTTGCGGACAATGGTCAGGCGGTCCTACAGCGAGTGGTGTTTATCCAACCGCAAACCATACGATCGCGGTAGATGCTTCTGATCCATTTGTTCCGATGGGAACAAAGATTGTGATGAATGGCGTGGAATATACCGTAGAGGATACGGGAGCCTTTGCAAGATATGGAGTGCAGTTCGATGTTTACTATGATAATCATAGCGCAGCATCCGCACATGGTCATAAGACCTGGGAAGCGTTTATTGCGGATAGTAACGGAAGCAATGAAGTGACGGTAACGAATACAACAACGAAAAAGATCTTGTATGTAACCTTAGGGAATACAGGATTTGATGCAGTCGCAAGAGCCAATCTGAATGAGGAACAGATGATCCTATACAATGCTTTGAATACCACCTATGGAAACAGAAATTACTTGTGGGATATAGGAAATATCTCCACAGGCTCCGGTTTGGACGGAATGAGTTATGAGATACCGCCGGAAGCATTACAGGATGAAGAATTTGCCCGGATGATCCGGGAAGCTGAGAAATATCTGGGAGTCCCGTATGTATGGGGAGGATATTCCCCTTCTGGATTTGACTGTTCCGGATTTGTATCCTATGTGATCAATCATTGTGGAAACGGATGGAATCTGGGAAGGCAGACCGCAGAGGGATTGCGAAACAGTTGTACGTTTGTTTCTCCGGGAGATGCAAAGCCGGGGGATCTGATCTTTTTCCAGGGAACGTACAGTACGCCAGGAGCAAGCCATGTGGGTATCTATGTGGGAAATAACATGATGATCCATTGTGGGGATCCGATCCATTATTCCAATATCGGTACAGCATACTGGCAGCAACATTTTATGTGTTTTGGCAGATTGCCATAAGAAAAGGAGAGTGAAAGATTTGAATAAAAAAATCAAGAAATATATGGAGGAGATCCATAAGACAGAACAGAAGATCGCTGATCTTCAGCAGTATCTCAAAGGACTTCATGCTGCTTTAAAACAGGAAGAAGATAATGAGATGATCAAAAGCATCCGTGGAATGAAATTAGACAGTCATGCCCTGCATGATCTTCTGAATGGAATCCAGGAAGGAACCGTAAAATTTCAGGTCAGCCAGGAGTCTGAGGAAGAAGGAACAGGCTCCTTTATATTTACAGAAAAGAAAGAGGAGGGACATCCGTATGGTAAAATGGAAAAAACTGAATAAGAAAGTGGCAGGAGTATTGTTAGGCGTTATGGTGCTTTTTTCCGTATCCACAACAGCCTTTGCATATGTGGATCCGTCGGCAGAGACGGCAAATACAGAAGCGGCACAGACGGAGACGGTGCAGAGCGAAGAAACAGAAAAGCCGGCAGATGAGGGGGTTCTGCCGGAAAATAATACAACAGAGAAGAAGGAAGATGCTTTTACAGAACCGGGAAATGGGGAAGTCCAGGATGATATCCAGAATGGATCCAGTAAAGAATTCCTTACGATCACAACAAAGAATAACAATACCTTTTATCTTGTGATTGACCGCAGTTCTACCTCCCAGAATGTATATCTGTTATCCCAGGTAGATGAAAATGATCTGAAGGAATTTGTGGATCAGGAAAAAGAGCCGGCAACTGTCACACCTACTCCGCAGGTAGTCATCGATGAAAATAAAACCGAAGAAACCGATAAAAAAGAAGAGATAGCAAAGCCAGAAAAAGAGAAGATGCCACAAGCTAATATGGGAGCAATGGCAGCGATCCTTATTCTTGCGTTAGGTGGAGTTGCAGCTTATTACTACTTCAAGATCTATAAGCCAAAGAAAGAGGAAGAAGAGGATTTTGAAGAGGAAGGACTGGAAACAAGTGACGGATTGGAAATCATCAATGAGGATGAATTTGAAGACCGGGAAGAAGAAAATGAATAAAAAATAAAAAAAATGAGTGGAACGCCCTGTATTTTTGGGGCGTTTCCTTTCGTTATATGAAGGAGGTAATAAGTTATGTATTTAGTAATTGCAGAAAAACCAAGCGTGTCCAAAGCGATTGCGGAAGTGATCGGGGCATCAAAAAAGAAGAAGGGTATCTGGAAGGAAAGGGATGCATTGTCAGTTGGTGTTTTGGCCATCTTGCAGAATATGTTCCACCGGATTCTTATGATGAAAGGTTTACCAGATGGCTGTATGAGGATCTTCCGATCATCCCAGAGGAATGGAAACTGGCAGTATCCAAAGATAAGAAAGAACAGTTCTATATTTTGAAAAAGCTACTGAACCGCCCGGATATCGAGTTTGTGGTAAATGCCTGTGACGCCGGACGGGAAGGAGAACTTATCTTTAAGCATGTATATGATCTGTCCGGAAGTAAAAAGCCGGTCAAGAGATTATGGATCAGTTCGCTGGAAAGTTCTTCGATCTTAGAAGGGATGGAACATCTGAAAGCTGGAGAAACCTATCATAATCTGGCAGAAGCGGCGGTTTGCCGGGCACAGGCAGACTGGCTTGTCGGTATGAATGCGACAAGAGCTTACACAACAAAATATTTTAAAAAGCTGACAGTAGGACGCGTGCAGACACCGACACTTGCCATGCTTGTCGAAAGACAGAAGCAGATTTCAGGTTTCAAAAAAGAAAAATATTTTAATGTGGTTTTGGATTGTGATGGACTGATCGCAGAGAAGAAGAAAATCTTCGATGTGGAAGAAGCAGAAAGAGTGTGGAAAACCTGTCAGGGTAGTGAGGCGATTGTGGAAAAAGTGGAGTCAAAGGAAAAGACGGTAAAACCACCGAAACTGTATGACCTGACAACCCTACAGAGAGAGGCGAACCGTATCTATGGAATGACTGCTCAGCAGACATTAAATGCGGCACAGAGCCTGTATGAGCAGAAGCTGATCACTTATCCGCGTACAGACAGCCAGTATTTGACAAGTGATATGGAAGAAACAGCGAAACAAGTGATCCGTAAGATCCATGAGAAATACCAATTGATGGGACCGTTTGACCAGCCCAAAACACCGGAGGTAAAGAAGGTGCTGAATGACAAGAAAGTATCGGATCATCATGCAATCATTCCTACGGTAGAACTTGCAGAATTTGACTTCTCTAAGCTAAGAGAATGGGAACAAAAGATTTTATTCCTGATCGCAGTACATACCGTAGAAGCAATGGAAGAAGATCATGTATTCATGGAGACAGAGGTGGAAGTACGATGTCAGAATGAAATTTTTCAAGCAAAAGGGAAAGTGGTCAAACAGATCGGTTGGAAACTATATGAGGAATGCTTTAAGAATGAAGATGGACTTGCCATAGAAAACCCGGCAGATGCAGGGAAGGACAGCATTCCAAAAGTAGAAGCAGATCATAAGTTTTACAACGTATCCGCAGCGAAGACGGAACATTTTACAGCACCACCGAAACCGTATAGTGAGGATACCCTGCTTGCAGCTATGGAGACCGCTGGAAATAAAGAATTTGAGGAAGATACCGAGAAGAAAGGGCTGGGCACTCCGGCAACAAGAGCAGGGATCATAGAAAAACTGATCGCTTCCCAGTATGCGGTACGAAAAGGCAAACAGATCCTTCCGACAGAGGACGGAAAGGTATTGACCGATATCTTACCGGATTTCTTGAAGTCTGCCAGCATGACAGCCGAATGGGAAAACCAACTGTTAGAGATGGAGCAGGGAAAGATGGCTCCGGGGCAGTTTATGACAGGTATCGAAAAGCTGCTTTCCATGATGCTGAATCATTGTGACTCCATTCCGGAAGAAGAGACACGAAGGTTCCAGAAAAAAGAGAGCGTGGGAACCTGTCCGGTCTGTGGCGGCCTGGTCTATGAAGGAAAGAAAAATTTCTATTGCGGTAACCGTGCATGTAATTTTTGTCTCTGGAAAGAAAACAAGTATTTACAGAGTATGGAAAAGGATATGGATGCCAGGATGGCTGCTGAGCTTTTGAAGAATGGAAGTGTTCATGTGAAGGATCTGTATTCCAGAAAAAAAGATCTGTATTTTGAAGCAGATCTGCATATGGAAGCCGATGAAAACGGGAGAGTGACATTTTCATTATCTTTCCCGAAAAAGAAAACAACGAAGAAAAATAGGAGAAAATAGAAGGAGGAATAAGATATGGATTTTAATCAATTTGTTGACGAAGTAAAGGGAGGAATCAAACAGTTTCTTCCGATTGAATATGAAGATGCACAGGTAAGAATCGAAGAGATAAAGAAATTAAATGAAAATTATCTTGGAATGACGGTCTTAAAAGAAAATCAGGTAATCGCTCCCACTTTTAATCTGAATCAATTGTACAAAATGTATCAGTCAGATCCGGAGGTTTCTATGGGAAGCATTTTGAGAAGCATTACGGAACTGGTGCTTGATGTACCGGAGCAGTTTAATCCGAAGAGCATTACAGAATATGAGAATGCAAAGAAGAAGCTGTTCATCCGCGTATCTTCGGCAGAAAAAAATGAAGAAATGCTGCAGAACGTACCTCACCAGATGAGAGAAGATCTGGCAATTACCTATCATCTTGCCATCCGCATTGATGATATTGGGGTGGGTTCTACGACGATTACGAATGATATTTTAAAGCGTTATGGGATCAGTGAGGAACAGCTTCATGCAGATGCTATGGAAAACAGTCCGAATGTCAGACCCATCCAAGTGATGGTAATGGGAAGTATGATCGAGCAGCTTATGGGAATGGAGCCTGAAACGATTCTGAGGGGTGAAACTGCTCAGAGTATTGCAGAAACTATCTCAAAGGGAATGGAAAGAGAGGATCCGATGTTTATTATTACGAATCAGCAGACATTGGATGGAGCAGGTGTGATTTTTTATCCGGAAGTAATGGATCAGATCGGGGAAGGCTTTCAGGGAAACTTTTTTATTCTGCCTTCTTCCACTCATGAAACATTAGTCATTCCGGATAATGGAGCATTTGATTACCGGGTTCTGGAGGATATGGTCCAAACGATCAATGAAAATGAAGTCGCTCCGGAAGAACGACTTTCCGATCATGTCTACCATTATGATGTGAAAGACCAGGTATTTGAAAGGGCAGATAAATTTGCAGAGCGTCAGAAAGAAAAGGCAGCCAAGCTCGATAAAAATGAACATACCGGAAAAGAGCAGAAGATGGAGCATCCAAAACCAAAGAAACATGCTATGGAATTATAGAAGTGTAGAGTCCGTATAACAATAAGATGGGAATCCCTCATACACACGGCTGTATGGGGGATTTTTTAAAAGAGAAAGAGAGGAAATGAATGAGCGAAGAATTGACAAAAACCAAATTACTTCCCATACAGGGGAAAGATATGGACAGTATCATGCAAAATCTGGAAACAGGAGTCGCAGAATTATTTACCAGTGAACGGTATCAGGAATATTTGAAAACCATGTCAAAATTCCATAATTATTCTTTTAATAATACGCTGTTGATCGCCATGCAAAGGCCGGATGCCACATTAGTTACTGGATATTGGAACTGGCAGTCTATGGGCAGACAGGTAAAAAAAGGGGAGAAGGGAATCACCATTATCGCACCGGCGCCGATCAAAAGGAAAAAGGAGCAGGCAGTATTGGATCAGGATCAGAAACCAGTCATCGGTCCGGATGGAAAACCAAAGACGGAAGAGGTGGAGGTCACACTTCCGTATTTCAAGGCAATCACAGTATTTGATATTGAACAGACCACAGGAGAGCCGATCCAGACACTTACTCCGGAAATCTTGACAGCGGCAGTAGAAGATTTTGACTTATTTCTGCAAGCAATCCGGGAAATCTCACCAGTACCGATACGATTCGATGCGATCGAAGGATCTGCAAACGGTTATTATCACAATCTGGATAAAGAGATCGTGATCAAAAAAGACATGAGCCAGAGCCAGACATTAAAAACAGCAATCCATGAAACCGCACATGCAAGGCTGCATGACAGAGAGATCATGGAAAGCCAGGGCATTGAGAAGGACCGGCTGACAAAAGAAGTGGAAGCAGAGTCAGTCGCGTATTGTGTGTGCTCTGCCTTTGAACTGGATACGTCAGAATACAGTTTTCCGTATATTGCAGGTTGGAGCAGTGGAAAAGAAATGAGAGAACTGAAAGCCTCTATGGATGTGATCCGTAAGACAGCCGGAGAAATGATCGATGAACTGACAGGAAAAATAGAAATGATGCTGGAACAGAAACAAGAGAAATTACTTGCTGCAGTAGAAGCTGCCGGATACCGTTTTGCAAAAGAAGAAAGCAATTCCCAACATCTGCAGTTTATACCGGATGGCACCCATAGGATGCAGGGACATTTATTTGCGAAATCCTGGAATGAAGTGGAACGATGGGTAGAAGCAATCATAGAAAAAGGAGAGCCGATCCAGAAAGAACGTGTAGAGCGAGTAATATATCCGGAACGGTTTGAACAGAGTTTTGAAGAAATGATGTTTACAAGGAAAGAATGCAGGCTCTCGATCTATCATTTGGATGAAAATGGAACAGGAAGAGATCAATTATTTATGGGAATGGAAGACTTGCAGAAAAAAGGGATCATGGTAGCTGCTGATCAGTATCGATGTGTTTATTCCAGCCTGTATCTGCCAAATGAAGATATGAATGCGATTTACAGTATTTTTAATGATGATCCACCGGCAGATTATAAGGCACACTCCCTGTCTGTCAGTGATGTTGTGATCATGAATCAGAATGGGGATATGAAAGCATATTTTGTGGATCGCTTTGGCTTCCAGGAGCTTCCGGATTTTGTGAGAGAGAGAAAAAAGATACTTGGAATGGAAAGTGACATTCAGAAAAAGGATGTTGTAGAGCAAACGAGCTGTATCAGTTTCTATGCGGCAGAATGTTCAGAGTTTCCGGTATTAGGAGAAGTTCATCATGATCTGAGTCTGCCGGAAGCCTTAGAAGTGTATGAGAAGATACCTGCAGAACGAAGGAATGGGCTCAAATCCGTTGGATTTAACCTGCAGGAAGGGAGTGATTATGACGGAATGATGGATCTGATGGTTGCCGGAAGATCACAAAGAGAGATCTTAGATTCCATACCATTTTACAGGGAGAACAAGTTGGTTCAGGAAGCCCTGAAACGTGTAGAACAATATATCGAGGAAAAGCCTCTGAATGTAGAGAAAACCAGACCAAAAGAAGAAAAAGGAGAGATACAGAAAACCAAATCTCAAAAAAGAAGGGAGGATATGAGCTTATGAGCAAAGTAACATTTGAAGAAGATGAATTGGCGGTTGTGGCTCTTTTCCAGGAAAACACTAGAAAAGATACGATAGACATTTTGAAAGACACTTTAGAGGCATTGGAAGAAACGAAAGAAGATCCGTTGGAAGACGATCTGCTGGAAACGATTGCATCTGCGATCAGTAAGTTACAGATGATCGAAGATAAATATTATTATTCCCTGGATCTGAATCGTTATCTGAATAACCTGGAGGATGATGCTTATGAAGAATGATCAATTTGCAGTTTACCGTGTAGACCGTCATTCAGAAGGAAGAGAACTTTGGCACCTTTCCTATCAGGAAGCGGTAAGCAGGAAACTTGCGATACGGATTGAACATTACCGGCAGATAGATATCAGGCCATTATTGCCGGGGGAGAGTGCAATTGCTTTATGGAAACGCATGAAAGAGTCTTGTGAAGTCAGTGATGTGCTTGTACTGAATCAGAATGGGGAAATCCATTGTTATTATGTCAATGAAGACTATCCACAGCTTTTATCAGGGTTCATCCGATTAAACCCGTCAGGTACATTGGTCACGTTGGATACGGAAAATTACCGCATTAGTGGAAAGCCGGGAAACTGGATGGCTACGGATGATATCATCATTGATGGAAAACAGTTTTATCTCATGGAGCATCAGGAATATCACAGGCAGGTTGCCTATATCATCCTAGATAGTTATGGAAAGATGATCATGGAGGAATGTCGGAATGGATTTGATGAAAAAACCAAACAGAAACTTCATGAGCTTATGAAAACACCGAAACAAAAGGAACAGGAACATCAAAAATATAAAGGCAGGCTGGAACATTATCAGAAATTTTTTGAGAATGGTACTTATGAGAGAAGCTGGAAATCCGGAACAGAAGAAAATTATAATATGGTGGATGGCCAGGTAAATAATCTGAAATATGCAGAAGAGAAAAGGGTGGAAAGAAAGCCGGCACAAAGACCAGAACAATCCTCAAAAAAGAAACCAAAGAAAAGAGAGTCGGTGATCAAGAGATTACGGGAAAAACAGATTGCAATCGCTGTGAAATCTGGAAAACCGGTACCGAGATATTTAGAGCAGGATATGGAAAGGAGGAGAGGATAAATGCTATGAAACTGTCAAAGTATGAGAAAGAAACGATTATCCTGACGAATGAAGAGGATCAATATTATAGTGTCCATACGTTTAATCAGTAATTATAAAAAACATAAAATATTTTGTGATAAAGTATAAAGGTTCAGAGCAATCGCTTTGGGCCTTTTAACATTTTAGAGTTGGGTTTTATTTGAGGTTTTAGTCTAGTATAAATGGTGGTTTTGAGTTAAAATGGATTTACATGATGATAAGATTTGAATTTTTAAGAGTGTATTGAAAGAGAAATGGGGGGAGTTTGAATGAAATTATTATATTCAAATATATTACCTTTAGGAATAAATGAAGATGAAGAAACAATCCTAGAATGCTTTAATGAACAAATACAAAAAGCAGATAGAATAGAAATAGCAGTTGGGTATGTATCTAATGCATCACTCATTGAATTAGATAAAATGGTTGAAGAATGTTCAATTTCTGAGATTTGTTTAAATATAGGAATGTATTACATTGAAGGTATGCCAGAAGGTGCATATCATACAGCAATACGAATCAATAGGAAGTGGATGGAAGCTAATAGTGGAGAAATAAGAATTATAAAAACGATGAAATATCATGGGAAAGTTTTCTGCTTCTACAAAGAAGGAATCCCTTTCTCGGCCATTATTGGTTCCGCAAATTTAGGCGTAATTAAATTAGAGGCAAATAATAGAAGACAATATGAAATAGCAGCGTTTACAGAAGAAGTAGAAGAAGTGTTAAAAATTGCTCAGCATATAGATAGTTTAAAACAATCAAATTGTTCGGAAAATATAGAAACAATCAATAACATGCCTTTAGTAAGAGAGAAAAATATGGCATTAAATGAAGTGGAATTGGTAACATCTGTGCCACGTTCAAATGTTGAATTTTATGAGAGATGTAAATCGTACGTTTCATTTTTCTTGAAATTAAAAGTTCCAAAGGCTACTGAAAGGCACATTGATGATGGGAAACATTATACTAAATCAAATATTAATGTCTGTTATGCAGCTCCAAGAAGTAAACGTAAATCGAGAGATTGGTATGAAACTCAGCTGACAGTAGGAGCTGATGTTTATCGTATGGAAGGGTATCCAGAAAAAAATAAACCGTTTTTTGTGGTAACAGATGATGGATATTGGTTTAAAGCACATACAACAAGTGATAATAATAAGCAATTTAGTGCAGTAGGTGATGAATTGATAATGGGTAGATGGTTGAAAGGAAGACTTGCGGCTGCAGGAATTGTGAAACCGGTAAATGATACGGCCAAGGATATTGATCGTTTAGGAATGATTACAGAAGAGATGTTGAAAGAATATGGTTGTGATCGATTAGAATTCAAAAAAACAGGTCAAACAGCACTAGATGAAAATGGGGAACCATTAGATGTATGGATGTTGTCATTTATAGCAGGAAACGGAGAGGACTAGGTGAAATAATTATATGCAATATTTGAAAACTTATCTTAAAAAGATTGTAAGTAGAGGAAATGCAAAACTTGCAGAGTCTATTGAAAAAACAGCAGAAGATATTGGGAAGAAATACATAAAAACTTTTTCGTTTTCAAGTCATGAAATTGGATTATTATTGGGAAATGTTCAATCTGGAAAAACAGGACAGATGTTTGGAATTATGTGTAAAGCGGCAGATTTAGGTTTCCCTGTGTTTGTTCTTTTGACTACAGATAATGTTGTCCTTCAACAACAAACATTGGATCGTGTGAAAGCGGATTTGGATGGATTTTGCATTTGTGGGGAAAATGATGCGGCACTTTTTGCTGAAAATAGTTTGATGGATCCAGTTATTATTGTATTAAAGAAAAATGTACGAATGTTGAAATTATGGGCCAATATTTTAAACTCTACCGGATTTATGAAAGGTAATCCACTTTTTATTATAGATGATGAAGCAGATGCGGCATCGTTGAATACTATGGTTAATAGAAATCAACAGTCTTCAATTAATAAGTACTTAGATAGTATAAAGAATGGAGCTTCCAGCAGTTTATACTTACAAGTTACCGGAACACCTCAAGCAATTTTCTTACAGACTTTGGCATCAGGATGGCATCCATATTTTACATACTATTTTCAACCGGGTGATGCATACCTTGGAGGTGATTTTTTCTTTCCGACGAGTGGGAAACCGAACTGTATATCATTTTTAGATAATCTAAAAGCACCAATGCGGGAAGTGGTTGTCAGACATCTTTTAGTATCAGCGCAGATCTTCATATCAGGAGGAGTGGTTTCTAATTGTTTATTTCATCCAAGTGTACGTGTAACTGTTCATAAAAAGATTGAGGAAGATATTCTGAAAGAATTAACATGGTGTGTGAAAAATCTTGGTGATTTAAAAGTTGAATTAGCTCGTCACTATGCGGATATTATGCCACAAAAGTACCTTAAATGTTCATTAGATGATCTATATGAAAAAGTTAAGGAAATATTAGCTGATACGTTATTTAAGGTTCTTGTTATGAACGGTAGAAATGAAGTTGATAGTTCTGATTATGAAACGGGATGTAATTTTGTGATTGGTGGAAATACATTGGGGAGGGGCGTCACATTCCCGGGCTTACAAACCATTTATTATACCAGAACAAGTAAAAAACCACAGGCTGATACAATGTGGCAACATAGCCGTATGTTCGGATATGATAGAGATCCAGGTATGATGAAGGTGTATATGGATGAAAAACTTTACAAATTATTTGCAGATATAAATGCAACGAATAATTCAATAATTGCGCAAATAGAAAACGGTGTTCAAGATGTAAAAATATATTACCCAGAAGGGCTTAATCCAACGAGAAAGAATGTTTTGGATAATAATCATGTTGAGATTATAACTGGTGGAACAAATTATTATCCCTTTAATCCAGACAATGATTCAATGGAAGAGATATCAAAATTACTTGAACCATTTGATGCAGATGAGTTATATTATCAAGTCAGTCTTAGAATGGTAAAAGAAATATTAAGGCATATTATACCAAGCCCGGATTTTAAATTACAAGCATTTGTTTCGATTATTGATACAATATTATCCGAACAACCGGCAGGACAAGGAATACTGATTGTTCGAAGAAGCAGAGATGTTGCCCAGGGAACGGGTGCATTGCTTTCTCCTAATGATTGGAGATTGGGGAGTGAGTTTCCTTCTAAGATAGTATTAACGATGTATCAGGTAACTGGACGTAAGGGATGGGGGGGAACCCCTCTTTGGGTACCCAATATTAGATTACCAGAAAATACGGTATATTACGATGTTTTAGAGGAGTAAATGAAAATGCTTTTTACAGAATGGAGAAAATAATGTTATTAGGAAAGTATTATGTTCAGATAAAAGATGCACATATTCATTGGGGAGAGAGACGAAAGACAACATCAAGAAAGATTCGTAAGAAAGAATCGTATATTGCGATACCAGCTAGTGTGCTGTATCGTTGATATTTAACATTACTACTGCATCTTATTCAGATGCA
>ENA-OWXH01000175-OWXH01000175.1-human-gut-metagenome-genome-assembly--contig:-NODE-175-length-16946-cov-7.59523_pt1 | contig 16946 bp, 19 predicted proteins | sample MGYA00249245_ERZ652057 | MGnify/ENA primary metagenome ERZ652057 (study PRJEB26925, sample SAMN05827269) | human gut metagenome | biome: ENVO:2100002; feature: ENVO:00000062; material: ENVO:00002003...
GCGCGATCCTCTTCCAGGAGAAGAGCTACGTGCACTCCTACCCGCACTGCTGGCGTTGCGCCACCCCGCTGATCTACAAGCCGGTCTCCTCCTGGTTCGTGTCCGTGACCAAGATCAAGCCGCGTCTACTGGAATTGAACCAGCAAATCAACTGGATCCCTGGCAACGTCAAGGACGGCCAGTTCGGCAAGTGGCTCGCCAACGCGCGCGACTGGTCCATCTCCCGCAACCGCTTCTGGGGTTCCCCGATTCCGGTGTGGGTGAGTGACAATCCGAAGTACCCGCGTGTGGACGTTTACGGTTCTCTCGAAGAGCTCAAGGCCGACTTCGGTGACTACCCGCGCGACAAGGACGGCAACATCAACATGCACCGTCCGTGGATCGACAACCTGGTCCGCGTCAACCCGGACGACCCGACCGGCAAGTCGCACATGCACCGTATTTCCGATGTGCTCGATTGCTGGTTCGAGTCCGGTTCCATGTCGTTCGCGCAGTTCCACTACCCGTTCGAGAACAAGGAGAAGTTCGAGCAGCACTTCCCGGCCGACTATATCGTGGAATACATCGGCCAGACCCGCGGCTGGTTCTACCTGCTGCACGTCATGGCGACCGCCCTGTTCGACCGCCCAGCGTTCAAGAACGTGATCTGCCACGGCATCGTGCTCGGCTCCGACGGCCAGAAGATGTCCAAGCACCTGCGCAACTACCCGGACGTGAACGGCGTGTTCGACAAGTACGGTTCCGACGCCATGCGCTGGTTCCTCATGTCTTCGCCGATCCTGCGTGGCGGCAACCTGATCGTCACCGCCGAAGGCATCCGCGACACCGTGCGCCAGGTCATGCTGCCGGTGTGGAGCTCCTACTACTTCTTCACCCTGTACGCCAACGCGGCCAACGGTGGGGCTGGCTTCGACGCTCGCCAGCTGCGCGCGGACGAGGTCGCCGGTCTGCCGGAGATGGACCGCTACCTGCTGGCCCGTACCCGTCGTCTGGTGCTGGCCGCCGAGAAGTCGCTGAACGAGTTCGCAATCTCCGACGCCTGCGATGCGGTCTCCGACTTCATCGACGTGCTCACCAACTGGTATATCCGCAACACCCGTGACCGTTTCTGGAATGAGGACGCTTCCGCGTTCAACACGCTGTACACCGTGCTTGAGGCGTTCATGCGCGTGCTTGCGCCGCTGGCCCCGATGGAATCCGAGTCCGTGTGGCGTGGTCTGACCGGTGGCGAGTCCGTGCATCTGGCCGATTGGCCGTTCGTGGTGGACGAGAAGACCGGTGAAGACACCGAACTCGGCCGTGTGCTGGTCGACGATCCGGCCTTGGTGGACGCGATGGAGAAGGTGCGTGAGGTCGTCTCCGGCACCCTGTCCCTGCGCAAGGCCGCCAAGATCCGCGTGCGCCAGCCGCTTTCCAAGCTCACCGTGGTGGTCGAGAACGTGGACGCCGTCAAAGCCTACGACGAGCTGCTGAAGTCCGAACTTAATATCAAGAATATTGAGTTCTCGACTCTGGAGGACGCCTCCGCCCACGGTCTGAAGATTGTTCACGAGCTGCGTGTGAATGCCCGTGCGGCGGGTCCGCGCCTCGGCAAGCAGGTGCAGTTCGCCATCAAGGCCTCCAAGTCCGGCGACTGGCATGTCGATGCTGCGTCCGGTGCGCCGGTGGTCTCCACGCCGTCCGGCGACCTTGCGCTGGTCGAAGGCGAGTACGAGCTGATCAACCGCGTGGAGGAGGAGAACGCCACCGAGGCCGCCGCTTCGGTCTCCGCCGCTCTGCCGACCGGTGGCTTCGTGATTCTCGACACCGCTCTGGATGACGACCTGCTGGCCGAGGGCTACGCACGCGACGCCATCCGCGCCGTGCAGGACGCCCGCAAGGCCGCCGATCTGGACATCGCCGATCGCATCTCCCTGGTGCTGACCGTTCCGGCCGCCGATGTGGCCAAGGTCGAGCAGTTCAAGGATCTGATCGCCCACGAGACGCTGGCTACCTCCTTCGAAGTGAAGGAAGGCGCCGAGCTGGCCGTTGAGGTCGCCAAGGCATGAGATCGCTGAATTGAGTTTGCTGAGTTGTCAATATTGAACGTTGGGACAGCCCAGTAAACTCGATACGCCAATTGATATGAGCTTGTCGTTGTGGTTGGGATTGTGTGGATTCCAGCCACAACGACAAGTTTTTTGTGTCTTCGCCAGTTTGTGTGGTGGGAAAGCCCCGGCATCCGTTGCCGGGGCTTTTTCGTGTGCGGGTATGGAAGGGGCGTTCTCCTGTTAGGTTTGTTTCCGCCAAGAAATAGAACCGAGGAACAGAGGAACGCCTGTGCCCACCATATCAGCCGGCGCGCTCAAGCGCATGCTGGGCCTGCCCGCGAACGTCGTGGCCGGCGTGCCGCGCGTCGAGAAGGACCCGCGCGGAGGGGACGTCGTCATCGTCCCGGTGCGCCCGTACGCGAGGGACATGGACCGGTGCGCCAGATGTGGGGAGCGTGGCCGGCCGTACGACCGGCTGGGCGTGCGCCGCTGGCGGCATCTCGACATCGGCTGCGCCAGGCTCCTGCTGGAGCACGCGCCCCGGAAGGTCGATTGCGCGGAGCACGGGGTGACCGTCGCGATGGTGCCGTGGCGAGACGCAAGAGCGCGTACACGCGTGACTTCGAGCGGCAAGTCGCATGGCTGAGCGTGCACGCGCCCAGGAGCGCCGTATCGGCGCTGATGCGCGTCGACTGGAAGAGCGTGGGCCCGATCTGCAGACGCGTCCCTCTCGGGCATCGAGGAGTTCTCGAGGCTCGGCGAGAAGATCGACCGCCGCCGCTTCGACATCCTGCGCACCATCCGGTCCGGACTATCCAACGCTCGCCTGGAGGCCGTCAACAACAAGATCAAGACCACCATCAAGATCGGCTACGGTTACAGGAACCTCGGCAACCTCATCGCCCTGGTCATGCTCAAATGCGGCGGCCTCAACCTCCAACTCCCCGGACGCCAATAACCCGTAAGCCAGACCAGTGACCCACACCCACACAAACACCCGAAGAGCTGTTTTTCGTATGCACTCCGTGATGCCAGCTGTGCTATTTAGGATGCCCGGAAAGACGCCAATCTTGACTTTGTCGAACAATGCACATCGACACGCCGATCGAATATGGTTTTTACTATCTACTTCATTGAAGATATGATTCTTTCTAGGTGAGCAGGCCGGACAAGTCGTACTCACCTAGAGACCAGAAATACTGGCCTTTGTTTCACGGGAAAGGTGCAGGTGATGAAGATGAAACTAATCGCCATTATTGTCATTCTCATCCTCCCGATCCAGGAGTATGAGTCTTTCTTCGCTATTAGAGCGAAGCAGATGAATGATGTTATGCCAGTTGCGACACCATTCACCTGATATCCTGCAGGGCGCACCATCAGCTGCCCGTGTCGTCTCAGCAAGGCGTGGATTGAAAAAATGATGCAGATAGTATAGGTATCTCAAAAATGCGTCGTCTGTGCCTCCGATTCAAAGCGGAGGCACAGACGACGCAATCCATATTCCATGGCTTTTTCAGCACTGGACCTCTAATTTTCCGCATAATTACGTCGCGTTCGGTAAAAATTTACCGCACATAAAAGATCCGGCGATAATGGGGGGTACGCAGATGTTTCAATTATTCAGAAAGGGTGCGCAATGGGACATGCATTGATGCCTAAGGATTTATTATTAGCGCGTAAAGATGATGACGGCAATACGCAGACGCTGTATGACCATTTGCACAACACAGCGAAACTGGCAGCGGGCTTTGAAAAAAGAAGTTCTGTTACGGCGTTTGCCGCAGGATTGCTGCACGATTCCGGCAAAGCTACGGATGACTTCAAACGATATCTGCTGACCGGCAACCGCAAGCGAGGGGAAGTCGTTCATGCCAAGCAAGGTGCGTTCATTGTTGATGATTGTGCTGCCGATTTTCCATCATCAGCAGCCAGCATGATAACCGCAGAAGTACTTGAGCTGGCAATCGCTAATCATCATGGTCATCTGCCGGATTGCCTAGACGCTTGTGGAGGAACTGCTTACTTTAGGAAGTTGACAGGCGAGAACAAAAAAGCCGAGCAGTACCACTATCAAGAAGTACTGAGCCATGTTTCTTCCTTAAACCTAGATATAAACACCAATTTCGCCAACAGTGTCGCTGAGACCAATAGACTGCTAGAAACAGTCGATTCCTGTGGTATTTCACCGCGCAACACGAGGAATTCTCGCAGCTTCTTCTTGGGCCTGTATGCAAAATACATCTATTCGCGGCTCGTAGATGCGGATCGAGTCGATGCGGCAAACTTCACGGCTCATCAACCATATACTTCGCAGACTCCCAATTGGGAAGAACTGACTCGTCGACTAGAAAATGCGATCAGTGGTTTTGATACATCGTCGAAGATCAGCAAAATCAGGATGCGTATCTCTGAAGATTGTCTTGCAGCCAGCACTCGCGATACAGGAATATACCGTTTAGGTGTGCCCACGGGCGGTGGAAAAACTTTGGCCTCTCTACGTTTTGCGCTCCATCATGCCCAGGAAACAGGAAAACACCATATCATTTACATCACCCCTTATTTGTCAATTACAGAGCAAACCGTGCAGGTATTCCGCAATGTCCTCGATCTCGACAAAGACGACGAGATTCTTCTCGAGCATTATTCGAGCGTGGTTCCGGATAAAGATGACGAAAAGGAGCAGCAACGACGTCTCGCTGCAGAGCGATGGGATAAGCCTATCATCGTGACTACGATGGTGCAGTTCCTGGAAACTGTGATGTCTGCGAAAGCAACAAAACTACGCAAGTTCCACAACTTGGCTGATAGCGTTATCGTCTTTGATGAAGTACAGGCACTGCCCACCAATACCATTAACGTGTTCAACGAAGTCGTGAGTTTCCTCTCCAAGATTCTGGGTTCCACGATTTTGCTCTGTTCGGCCACTCAGCCACTTTTGGAACAAACCGACCGCAGAAATCTGTTGCTTTCAGATAAGCCTGATCTAATTGATCCCGACAATGATTATGCCGAGCAACTTCGTCGGACCAATATTGTCGCTTCATCGCAGGGTCTGACCCTCGATGATTTTGCAGCAGAAATTTATAGCAAAGCGTTGGATAACGGTAACTGTTTGGCTGTGGTTAATCTAAAAGGCGAAGCCAAACAGCTATATCAACTCGTCAAGGAACTAGACGTTGACCACCGGTTTACATTGGTGCATCTGAGTACTGCGATGTGCGGTGCACATCGCAAAAACCAACTTGCCGTGCTGAAGAAATGCCTGCCGAAAAAAACTGGAGATTCGGGCCAACCAGTGATTTGTATCAGTACTCAGCTCATTGAAGCCGGTGTGGACATTTCGTTCTCTTGTGTTATTCGTGCAATGGCGGGACTCGACAGTATCTTGCAAGCAGCGGGTCGCTGCAATCGCAATGGCGAATCGCAGATGCCGAGAAACGTTTATGTATATCCCATTAAGGATGAGTCAGGACTGAGATATCTTCCTGAAATCCAATTAGGGAAAGAGATCACGGACCAACTCATCCATGATTATCCGGAACAAGACTTGCTCTCTGCATTTATGATCGAAGAATATTACCGCGCTTACCTTATCCGGTATCCAAAATTAGTGGACTCCAAATCACGGAACATTGGAACCATGGATTACTCAATTCTCGGAGGCGAAGAAACCGTATACGACCTATTGTCGTTCAACCGTCGCCGTCGCGGGTTGTACTGTAACCGCGTCGGAGAGCAATACCCATACGCATTTGCCCAGGCTTTCCAGACTGTGGGAGATAGCTTCCATGTCATTCCCGGAGGTACCACGGATGTTGTGGTACATTATGGACAGGCGATGGAGCTGATTGACCAACTTAGTGGTGAGGGGGATTTTGCATCCAAGATTAAGATACTGCGCTCATTGCAGGAGTATACGGTTTCTCTCTTCGATTACGAATTCAAGGCACTTGACAAGTCGAAATCGATTGGCGAAGCGAATGGAGATTTCGGCATATTAGTGCTCAACGAAGAAAACTACAGTCAAGACTTCGGATTCCTCTTGAAAGCGGAAATGCCGCTTTTGATGAAGTAGGTGATTATGGAAAAGCATCGCAACTCGATTGAATATGTGATATATGGCGACTACGCCTTGTTCTCAGAAGTTGCCACCCGCACGGGCGGAGAAAAAAACTCATATCAGATTCCAACGTATCAAGCCCTGAAGGGTATTACTGAGAGCATCTATTGGAAACCAACAATCGTGTGGGTCATTGACGCAGTACGCGTGATGAACAAGATTCAGACCGAAGGCAAAGGTATCCGGCCAATCAAGATGAGTGGCGGGAATGATCTGTCGTATTACACCTATTTGAAGAAAGTCAAGTATCAAGTACTTGCTCATTTTGAGTGGAATGAGCAACGCGAAGACTTGCGTGTAGACCGCAACGAGAACAAACACCACAATATCGCCAAGAGATCAGTCAATCTTGGAGGACGAAGAGACATTTTCCTCGGCACCAGAGAGTGCCAAGGATATGTGGAACCATGCGAGTTCGGTTCTGGCGAAGGATTCTACGACGGTTATGGTGATTGGCAGTTCGGCTTTGAGTTTCATAGTTTTATTTATCCAGATGAAAACCCGGAACATGACTTTATCGCCCAGTTCTGGCGTCCAATAATGCACGATGGCATCATTCAGTTTGAACGCCCCGATTCCACACAATTAGATCAACGCATTATCCGGCGCAATCAGCATGTCAAAGATTTTATTGAGGGTCGCAATTTTAGCATGGCGGAGGAGTAGACATGAGTTTATGGTCCAGTCTGCTGCAGACGTATGATGCAGTGAACAGTTCAGCAGGAATCACGCCTCTCAATGAAGACGTGAATAAAACCTTGTTGCCTCTTTATCACACTACGTTGAAGACTCAGCTACAGGTCACACTTGATGAAAACGGATACCCCACTATCAAGCGAGATAATGCCGATATTGAAATTATCGCCCCTTGTACTGAGCAATCCATGGGGCGCTCCGGAACGGTGCTGCCTCCGCACCCGTTATTCGATCAGTTGCAATACATCGACACCAATTATGACCCGGTCAAGCATGAATCATATCTCAGCCAGCTTGCCAGTTGGAAAGGTGATAATGCGAAGTTGAATGCTATTTACCAATATCTTTCGCAGCATAGCATAATCGAAGAAGCTCGAGCACAAGGTATTGGAATCGATCCCAAGAAAGATAGTAAAATCGGAGTCCGCTTTGCGGTACATGTTCGCCATGGTGATTATGAACCGAATGTTTGGGCGGATCATGCAATACGGGATTTGTGGATAGCCCATGAGGAGCAGGTGCGGCACGGTGCCAGTCTTGGAACTGATCTGTTCGGCGAGACACTGTACAAGCCTTCCACTAACTTCCCAAAGAAGATTGTCAATGTAAACGGTAACGCCAAATTGATATCCGCCAATGACAACACGAATTTCACTTTCCGTGGGCGTTTCGCTAATCGCGATGAAGCACTGAGTATTGATACCCTGACTTCACAGAAAATCCATACAACGCTGCGCTGGCTTGCAGCCAATAATGGCACGCTTACCGGTAGTCAGGATATTGTGATTTGGGCAATTGACGGCCATCCGACGGACAATGTTTTTGATCCCACTGGAAATTCCCGCGATGTGGCCGAACAGGTCGATGACCGTACTGATTCTGAAAAACTTATAGACGCAAACGTTCAAACTTACGCGAATTATGCAAAGCAATTCGGTAAATTGTTGCGCGGTTATGGCAACGAAAAGGTACTGCAACAAATGCAGCAGCATAGCAGACGAATAGTCGTGACTATCTTCGATGCCGCCACTTCGGGGCGTCTTAGCGTTACCTTCTACCGTGAATTATCCCAAAACGAGTACATTGAAAGCGTTCTTCAATGGCACGAAGATGCTGCGTGGTACCTCACTTGTTTTGATAACAAAAACAGCGCATCTACCGATGACGAGGCTCCGCGCGGGTCCAAGAAGTCTTCCGATAAGCTGAAGCCAATTCCATACATCGGCGCGCCGTCATTCGCGGATATTATCAACTGTGTGTACAGCACTGACGATCACAGCAGTGATAGTTACAGACGCTTTGCCAAATATGTAAAAAAACAACTCGTAGAGTGCATGTTCAGCAACGCTGGCCTTCCTGCATCGCTCCTGCAGCCGGCTTTCCACAAGGTTATCCGGCCATTGTCCTATGACAGTTTATCTGTCTGGCAGCACGATTTCGAAGTCGCCTGCAGTATGTGGAAAAAGTACTACATCGATCAAGATAAAAGACTTCCCCTAAATGAAAGGAACAACATCACCATGGATTTAGACGAGAAGCGAACGGACCGAGATTATTTATTCGGCCAGTTGCTGGCGCTCGCTGACAATTACGAATACAGAGTTTTATTAAGGCAGAGCGGTGGAAGGACACCGGACCGCACCACTAATGCCGTAAAACTGATGAATAATTTCGTAGCCAAACCATCGACCACGTGGCTGACATTACGGCAGCAACTGAATCCATATATCATCTCCTCCACCAATGGGATGTTCTTCCAGAACGAAGTTGACGAGGTCATGAGCAAGTTCAAAGAAGGAGACTTCGAAAGCAATAAGCCATTGTCATCACTATTCTTGCTCGGTTATTCCCACAAACGCAGACAGCTTATCCAGAGGGCCGATGCCGCCAAGCAACTCAAAGAACAGAACATTGAAAATAAAGGAGAATGAATCATGACTAGCTTGCAGCACAAAATTGATTTCGTACTGACGTTCGCTGTTGAAAATGCCAACCCTAACGGCGATCCGCTGAATGGAAACCGTCCACGTACCACTGCTGAAGGCTTGGGTGAAATGTCGGATGTGGCAGAAAAGCGCAAGATCCGCAATCGCCTACAAGACGCAGGCGAGCGAATCTTTGTACAGTCCACAGACCGTACTGATGATGGAGAAAAATCTCTGTCAGATCGTTGGAAAGCTTTTACCAAGACCCTAAGCAAGGAAGACCAGAAGGACCGAGAAGCTCTATCCTACAGAGCTTGCGAACAGTGGATTGATGTCCGCTCCTTTGGACAAGTGTTTGCGTTCAAAGGAAAGGAAAAGGAAGGCGATGCTTCCGTCTCCATTCCAGTGCGCGGTCCGTTCACCATACAATCTGCATTCTCTCTTGAACCCATCGCTATTGACGACGTACAAATCACCAAGTCAGTGAATGGCGAAACTACAGACACGAATAAGAAATCCTCCGACACCATGGGTATGAAGCACCGTGTCTCCGGACGTGCTGTATATGTGACCCATGGCAGTATCAGCCCTCAATTGGCAGAAAAGACTGGTTTCACTGAGAAAGACGCAGAGAAAATCAAAGAAGCTTTGCTGACTCTGTTTGAGAATGACGAAAGTTCAGCACGACCTGCAGGCTCCATGGAAGTGGTGAATCTGGCGTGGTTTACGCACAACAGCAAAGCGGGCCAATATTCGTCAGCGAAGGTCCACCGTACTGCCAAGGTTGATGAAGAAGGTGTCATCACCGTGGATACCACGCATATTCCCGGTCTCCATTATGAAGTACTCGAAGGTCGCTGAATCAATCCCGTCAGTATTGTCGGCATAAAGGAGCAACTGTGAAAGAGCCAACAGATTATCCAGAGGACGATTGGCTGGCTCTTTCCGGCCTCCAACATTTCGCGTTTTGCAGGCGGCAGTGGGCTCTGATTCATATCGAGCAGCAGTGGCAGGACAACTATCTCACTACTGCGGGCTCCCTCGAACACGATCGAGCGCATGATTACAGCGAATCGGAAACAAGGGGCAATCTGCTTATTATGCGTGATCTCCGTGTGTTCTCACGACGATTGGGCATTACCGGAGCATGCGATGTGGTCGAGTTCCGTCAATCGGATGAAGGCGTGCCATTGCATGGGCGAGCCGGTACTTGGCTGCCGTATCCTGTGGAATACAAGCATGGTGTTCCAAAGCAGGTGGATGCGGATCGTCTTCAACTTTGTGCGGAAGCCATGTGTTTGGAAGAAATGCTGGCTTGCTCGATTCCGGAAGGTAGCTTGTTCTATCAGCAGACTAAACGACGGGAGCGGGTGCAATTTGATGAGTCGTTGCGTGGACAGATCGTCGCAATGACAAGTGAAATGCATGATCTGTTTAGTCGTGGGCACACGCCGAAAGTCAGACCCTCAAAAGCTTGCAGGGCCTGTTCTTTGAGTGATATATGCTTGCCGAAGATTGCTAAAACACGCTCAGCGCATCAATTCATTGAGGAATCCGTGCAGGCGGGAGTAGAGGGGGTGGCGGGTTGAAATGAGACAGCTACTTAATACGTTGTATGTCACCAGCGAGGACGTATATCTGTCGCTAAAGAACGATAATGTCATCGTTCAGCAAGGTGATAACACACTTGGCCGGATTCCGTTGCGCTCGTTGGAGAGCATCATAAGCTTCTCGTACAAGGGCGCATCGCCGGCCCTGATGGGAAAATGTTCGGAACTTGGCGTGGGGCTCTCGTTCTTTTCTCCACGAGGATGGTACTACTGTTCTATTCTCGGCGAGAAGAATCGTAATGTTTTGCTTCGTCGTGAGCAATTTCGTTTCGCGGACGATGAGAGTGAGGCTTTGCCGTTTGCAAGATCATTCATCATAGGGAAGATATACAACTGCCGCTGGGTGCTTGAACGAACTAAGCGAGACCATGCGCTACGAGTGAATAGCGAGCGGATCGCGGCACAGAGCGAGAAGTTGCGGCAATCCTTGGCGAATGTTCGTAATTGCACGTCCATAGATGAGTTACGCGGTGTGGAAGGGCTAGCCGCCAAAGATTATTTCTTCACCTTTGACAATCTGATTTTGCGTGATAAGGATGACTTCTTCTTCCAACAACGCAGCCGAAGACCGCCGCTGGACAGGGCAAATGCTTTGCTGTCATTCGTCTATTCGCTGTTGACCAGTGATTGTATTGCAGCCTTACAGGGAGTTGGGCTCGATCCCTACGTGGGGTTTCTGCATACTGATAGACCGGGTAGAGCTTCTTTGGCCCTGGATCTGGTAGAAGAATTTCGTCCGGCTATTGCAGATCGTTTCGTACTCACGCTTATCAACACAGGGGTAATCAAACCTTCCCAGTTCGAGGTTCGTGAAAATGGCGGCGTGTTTCTTTCTGAGGGCGGTCGCAAGACCGTGCTTGCTGCATGGCAGAAGCGTAAACAGGAAACAATTACGCATCCATTTTTCGGTGAAAAGATACCTTGGGGACTAGTGCCGCATGTGCAGGCGTTGCTGTTGAATCGTGCGATTCGTGGTGATTTGGATGCTTATCCGCCATTTATGTGGAAGTGATTTTGTGATTGCTCGTGCTTGCTTGTGCTGCTGGAATATGAGAATGGGGTATTGGAATGATGGTTGTTGTGGCTTATGATGTCAACACTGAGACGCCAGACGGTAAGAGGCGTCTTCGGAGCGTGGCCAAAACCTGCATGAAATATGGGCAGCGCGTACAAAACAGCGTTTTCGAATGCTCTGTGACCCCGTCCGACTATCTGATTCTGAAGCATGACCTTGCAGAGATTATGGATGAGATGTGCGACAGTTTGCGCTATTACAATTTGGGTTCGAAGTATGCTTCGAAGATCGAGCATCGCGGCAGACAGCGACACGTGCCTGTCGATGGGGTGATGATGCTCTGATAGGCATTGCAAGCAAGGGAGCAAGTGGACGTCGCTGATTATGTCATGTGATTGGTGTCGTCGTAAAGCTTCTATGGAGTATTCGTCCTTTCGCACTGCGAAATGGCAAGAGGATGAAGGTCGTCTTTGTTCTTCTGGTTGTTTGATAACTTCATAGTGGATATTGTGAGGTGTCTGGAGCCTCCGGGACGGTATCTGAAGCGTCAACAGTGGTTTACGGTACGATCGATGTCGTGAATGGACGATTGTGCCTGCATTATGGCTGAGGCTGTCCATTTTCACAGGCCGCTTCCCATTCGGGGAGCGTGGATTGAAATCTCGGGCATGTGGGAGCCCCCCCCCCAAGCGGCCAACAGTCGCTCCTCATCCGGGTAGCGTGGTTTTTCGGGGCCAGACACTCATAGCGTGTCCCAAGGAGAACGGGAGACGCTGAAAACTACTAGTGATGAAAGGTGGTGTGCTATGACAATGGTTGAGAGTTTGCCGACTTACTCCTCGGCCGAGGCTGAGGCAAGGAGCAAGGGCGACAATCTGATCAGCATGATTAATGTCTATCTTGCCGGGTATGCGGCTGCCGGCATGCCTGTTGACGTTGAGACCACGGGCAAGACGCTGCACGCTCTCCCCGCTGATACTGTTCTGCGCACTGACGCCGATTTTGATGCTTTCGAGCATGAGGTGTTGGGCGATGATTGAGGTCACCTACTCAGATTCAGCAAAGGCGGACGTTAAACGTTTGAAGCGTTACCGTCGTGATTGCGCGGCTGAGGTTCTGCGTATCGTTCGTGAGGGATTGCGCATGAACGGGTGTGTTTTCCGAAGCGTACGGGCCACATGAGTTGACCAATCCGGATGCTCGTTTTTTCTGGCTACATGGAATTTCACGCATTCGATGATGTTCTCGTGTTGTATTATCCGCCGTGTCCGAACGGTTTCATTCGTGTCATGCGGGTGTGTACGCATTGGGAATTGCATACTGGCGTATTCGGTCTTGATTGGTCCGATCCCAAGAATGAGGACGAAGCCAAGGCCGAGTATGGCTTGGCCAATGAGGTCATAGAGTCTGAATGGTTTAAGTAGCTTGGGCTGCCAACCTTACGAACTGTTGAGGCAGTCGAAAAAGGAGATGGCACTATTACGTGTAGTTTGTTCCGTTGCAATTGAGGTATGCGCAAAGGGTCGAGCATCGTGGTGGGCGGTGACATTTGCCTGTTGATGGGATGGCAATGCCTGAACTGGCTGCGTCGAGGGGAGGACGGTGATGTCGCCGATATCGTGCCATGTGGCCGGTGCGACCTTAAAGTTCTCATGAATTACTCGTCCTTTCGCACTGTAGAATGACGTGGAGATGAGGGTTATTTTTGTCTCTCTGGTTGCTTGATGACTTCATAGTGGCTAGTGCGCTGGTGTTTTTGACTTTTACGGACGGTGCCCAAAACGTCAACGACGATCTGCGATACAATCAGTGTTGAAAATGGATGATTTTGCCCATATCGTGGGCGAAGATGTCCATTTTCGCGGTCGCTCCCCATCCGGGGAGCGTGGATTGAAATGCTGTGGCCGGCGTAGCGTTGGATGAAGCATTCGTCGCTCCCCATCCGGGGAGCGTGGATTGAAATAGCGACTTCTGCCTGTGTCAGGCCATTGAGTCCCATGTCGCTCCCCATCCGGGGAGCGTGGATTGAAATAAACACTAGAAAGGAAAGAAAATGGACTCACTGAATCGTCGCTCCCCATCCGGGGAGCGTGGATTGAAATCTCAACGGCCTCAAATCGATGTGGAGCAACGTGACGTCGCTCCCCATCCGGGGAGCGTGGATTGAAATAAATCCATGGGGCTTCTGAGCTTATCCAAGCTCAGGTCGCTCCCCATCCGGGGAGCGTGGATTGAAATACCGGTGTCCAGCCGTTGCCGGTATCGATGAACAGTCGCTCCCCATCCGGGGAGCGTGGATTGAAATCCGATCCCGGAAGGCAGCGGACCGTCATCCACGACGTCGCTCCCCATCCGGGGAGCGTGGATTGAAATCTTTCTTGGTTGTTGGTGTAGAGGTCCATGGTGTCCAGTCGCTCCCCATCCGGGGAGCGTGGATTGAAATACGTTGCCCGTCCACTTGATCTTGCCCTTGTTGTGTCGCTCCCCATCCGGGGAGCGTGGATTGAAATCTCCAAGTCGTTCGATGGTTGCGGGGTTGGTGCGGGTCGCTCCCCATCCGGGGAGCGTGGATTGAAATACCGCGCTCGCTGGCAAGGAGGTGGCGTGATGGTGGTCGCTCCCCATCCGGGGAGCGTGGATTGAAATGTGTACAACGCGGTTGCGGTAATCGGAATAGTGGGTCGCTCCCCATCCGGGGAGCGTGGATTGAAATAGGAGCGAGTAGGCGGTGTTGTAGCGTGTCCCGTAGTCGCTCCCCATCCGGGGAGCGTGGATTGAAATCATGTCCAGCGTCCGGTAGCGCATGTTGAAATAGGTCGCTCCCCATCCGGGGAGCGTGGATTGAAATAAGACCTGCAAGCGGCGTCCGAAACTCCATTGTGGTCGCTCCCCATCCGGGGAGCGTGGATTGAAATCTCCATTGGGCTGGATGATACATTGCATCATATCGTCGCTCCCCATCCGGGGAGCGTGGATTGAAATACGAGATGGAACAGCAGGGCGTGGCAACCTCCCGTCGCTCCCCATCCGGGGAGCGTGGATTGAAATCCGTTATCAATGAGATGACCCAGCAGACCAACCCGGTCGCTCCCCATCCGGGGAGCGTGGATTGAAATAATTCAGCAACAGTCCCATTAAATCACATTAAAACGTCGCTCCCCATCCGGGGAGCGTGGATTGAAATGAACGTGGCGTGACCGTATGGAACAAACCGGAGGTCGCTCCCCATCCGGGGAGCGTGGATTGAAATAAGTCGGGTGGCCCATGGCGCGGTCTTGCTTCCGTCGCTCCCCATCCGGGGAGCGTGGATTGAAATTCACCTCCTGTTACAATGCGGCTGAGGTTGACTTGTCGCTCCCCATCCGGGGAGCGTGGATTGAAATAGATTAACGACCGAGGATACGGTCTGCCGATTGGTCGCTCCCCATCCGGGGAGCGTGGATTGAAATCACGTGAAACAAATCGCAACCGGGGAACGTAAACGTCGCTCCCCATCCGGGGAGCGTGGATTGAAATCAGCGCTTCGGGCACGACGGATATTGATATGCCCGGTCGCTCCCCATCCGGGGAGCGTGGATTGAAATCATCATATCCGGAGAGCATCTGGACACCGAGCATGGAGTCGCTCCCCATCCGGGGAGCGTGGATTGAAATATAAACAATAATATACCCCACGGCAGTAAGCCGTGGTCGCTCCCCATCCGGGGAGCGTGGATTGAAATATCTGGAAGTAGATGATGACGATCAGGAGCCCGAGTCGCTCCCCATCCGGGGAGCGTGGATTGAAATTCGCGGTGGCGGGAACAGCGAACACGAACAAGCGCGTCGCTCCCCATCCGGGGAGCGTGGATTGAAATGCCACGCCGAACTGCATGGATGCGATCGCGCCCCGCGTCGCTCCCCATCCGGGGAGCGTGGATTGAAATCCCGGCCGGTTCGGCGGGCACGTCGAGGAAAGCTACGTCGCTCCCCATCCGGGGAGCGTGGATTGAAATGCATCCTCGAACAGCGCCGCCGCATCACCAACCTGTCGCTCCCCATCCGGGGAGCGTGGATTGAAATTTATCCCCACAAACCAAATAAAAAAGCCCGAAAAGTCGCTCCCCATCCGGGGAGCGTGGATTGAAATCTCAGCGACCAGAAGGGCTTCTGCCCGCCGACCACGTCGCTCCCCATCCGGGGAGCGTGGATTGAAATTTTGAGGCGTAGGCAGTGGATTCCGCCATTCGTCAGTCGCTCCCCATCCGGGGAGCGTGGATTGAAATTGGACGGCGAGGGCATGGCGAACCTGCTGACCGGCAGTCGCTCCCCATCCGGGGAGCGTGGATTGAAATGCGAAAACCCGGACTTTGGGAGAGCGGACGGCGAGTCGCTCCCCATCCGGGGAGCGTGGATTGAAATTAACCGTGGTGACCTCCGTGATCACGGCGATCAGTCGCTCCCCATCCGGGGAGCGTGGATTGAAATCGTATCGTGTACCGCAGCCGGGGTCGTGGTGTCTGGGTCGCTCCCCATCCGGGGAGCGTGGATTGAAATAGGGTCAATCGCAGGATCAGCCTGGGCAAGAACGTCGTCGCTCCCCATCCGGGGAGCGTGGATTGAAATACCCGACAGGCGAGATCCCACAGAGCGAGCCGCACCGTCGCTCCCCATCCGGGGAGCGTGGATTGAAATGCCTCACGCGAGTGGAAGCCGGAGACCAGGAAGAGGTCGCTCCCCATCCGGGGAGCGTGGATTGAAATCAAGAAGGAAAGTAAACGCATGAGCGGAACCCAAGGTCGCTCCCCATCCGGGGAGCGTGGATTGAAATCGCCTTGACGGGCAGATCAAAGGGGATATGGCGCAGTCGCTCCCCATCCGGGGAGCGTGGATTGAAATATTTGTCCACGACCGATGATGTTTCCCGCCACCGTCGCTCCCCATCCGGGGAGCGTGGATTGAAATCCTGCTGATGGTGTCGAGGATGAGGTCCGCGAGGTCGTCGCTCCCCATCCGGGGAGCGTGGATTGAAATTTTGGAGTGCCTGAGCGTGGATTTCGGTCTGGCGAGTCGCTCCCTGTTTTTAGTCAAGTCGGTGTTTCGTGTTGGGGCTGGTGCCGTTTTGTTGGACTCGTCGTTGATTCCATCACCACCAATCATGCCACAAGACCGAGCTCGCGTCGACGATCCATGATGCTCATGCCGAACTCCGTCTTGATCCGCCTGTCCCGGTACCAGACCATGTAGTCGTTGAGCATGTTGATGAACCCGTCCATCGAGACGCCCGCGAAGCTGCGCTTGTGGAAGAACTCCTGCCTGGGACGGCCGAAGAACCCCTCCGCGGCCGCGTTGTCCGGAGAACAGCCTTTCGCGCCCGTCGAACGCGTCAGGTTGTTGTCCGTGCAGATGCGGATCCATTCCGGCCACCGGTAGTGGCAGCCGCGGTCACTGTTAAACCGATGTCGGTTTAACAGTGATTAAGCCGGGTTTGTTGTTAAGCCGGGGAACGGTTCGGGGTCTTGGTGGCTGGCCGTGTCCCATGTGGTTTCCCGGCTTAACGTTCCGGGTTAT
>ENA-OWXH01000191-OWXH01000191.1-human-gut-metagenome-genome-assembly--contig:-NODE-191-length-15811-cov-11.8743_pt1 | contig 15811 bp, 19 predicted proteins | sample MGYA00249245_ERZ652057 | MGnify/ENA primary metagenome ERZ652057 (study PRJEB26925, sample SAMN05827269) | human gut metagenome | biome: ENVO:2100002; feature: ENVO:00000062; material: ENVO:00002003...
ACAGACTAATATCTCTATGGGAATCATAATTATATTTTGGATTAATCTTATTAGAAGCACAGCTAAAAAAGCTTGTCCCGTAAGTTTATATAACCAATATGAGTTTAAAAACACACTTATTGCTAATTTGGATATAATAACAGCACTAACTACCCTCCACATTTTAGGAGTCTTTTTATAAAAAGCTATACCATAAATTATTCCAGTCAAAAACGCAGAAACTGTAAATCCTGGATAATACCCAAATGGGTTTAACAAAGCAATGATAATATCTGCTATTGATGCAATTACAGCAGCTTCAACCGGCCCAAACAGAACGGCAGTTAATGCTATAGGCGCAAAAGCAAATCCTATTTTTAAGTATATTGTTGAAATTGTAAGATATTTACCTATAACAATTTCAACAGCTAGTAAAATTCCCATAAAAACAATATTTTCAGTTGTACATTTCTTTATATTCACATTTATCCTCCCGATTCAAAATCTAAAATAGACTTGGTAAATTAATATCTACTATAATTGCTGCAAGTATTGCAATTATTGATGTTGCTAATATAATACTATCACTTTGCTTCCATTGTAATTTATGTAATCTCGTCTTAATAATTCTATTACCATAACCGCGACATTCCATTGCTAGTGTCAACTCATCTGCTCGTTGAAATGCTGCCATAAAAAGAGGTATTATTATCGGAATTCTATTCCTTACTCTAACAACTAACTTTCCCGAATCAAGACAAGCGCCCCTAGCCTTTTGAGCATCTATTATTTTATCAATTTCTTCGCTCAAGACAGGTATAAATCTAAGTGCAATAGTAATTATCATTGTAAAATCACCAACTGGAATTTTGAATTTTTTTAGTGGTGATAGTATGCTTTCCACAGCATAAGATATTTCCATTATTGATGTAGTATATGTTAAAATAAAAGTACTAAAAATCATACATACCATTCTAACACTTATTGAAACTGCCGCTTCTATACCTTTGTCTGTGACTTTTATTAGCCCTATTCTCAGTATTATCTCGCCATCTGTTAATATCATGTTAAATAATACCGATAATACTATTAGTATTAGCATCGTCGATTTTATGCTTCTCATCATAGCATTGAGAGGTATCTTTGATAATGCCACAGCTATTAAAACATATACTAGACTGATAAACAAAGAATATATACTGGAAGTTGTAAATAGAAGTAGTAAGTACAATAATCCAACAATAACCTTTGTACGCGCATCCAAGTTATGAACAAGAGACTTTCCTGGAAAATATTGGCCTATAGAGATATCTTTCAATTTATCCCACCTCTTTTTTCTTATCTAATACTTTCAATATTTGTTCAACTGTTTCTTGAACACTTACACTATACGGAGAAATATTAAAACCGCCTTTGTTTAATAACATACTAATCTGTGTTGTCATAGGCACATTTAACCCTAATTTCAATAATTCTTTTGATTGTGAAAAAACTCGTTCAACGCTATCATACATAATAATTTTTGAATTATGCATTACAAGAACTTTTTCAGCATACGCAGCTATATCCTCCATATTGTGCGATATTAATAATACTGTTGCGTTTCTTTCTTTACGATATCTTGATATCCCATCTAATATATTATGGCATCCTTCCGGATCTAAGCCTGCTGTAGGTTCATCTAAAATTAAAATTTCTGGACGCATTGCCAACACCCCAGCTATCGCTACTCTTCTTTTTTCACCTCCAGATAGCTCAAAAGGAGATTTTTGTAGTATTTTTTTTCTAAACCTACTATATTTATAACTTCTTCAATGCGCTCGCTAATATCCGTTTGACTCAATTTCATATTTTTCAATCCATATTCTATATCTTTTTTTACATTTTCTTCAAACAATTGATACTCTGGATATTGAAAAACCATTCCTATTTTAAAACGTATTTCTCTAATATCTTTAAAATCCACCCAGATGTTTTTATTATTAAAAAGTACCATTCCAGATGTAGGTTTCATTAAACCATTCAAATGTTTAACGAGTGTAGTTTTTCCTGAACCTGTTTGTCCTATAATGCCAATAAAATCGTTATGACTAATTTCCAAATTGATATTATCTAAAGCTTTTTTTTCATAACTAGTCCCTAATGAATATATATGATTTAGATTTTTTAATTTCATCAAAGCCAAATCGTCACCCTCTTAAAAGTTTTAATAATGCATCAACGCATGTCTGTATTTTGAAATCTTTAACGGTGATATTTATACCTCTCTTTCTTAAAGAATACAGCAACTCTACTACTTGGGGAACCTCTAAGCCAGCAGATTTTATTTTATCAATATCGGAAAAAACACTCTCAGGATTCCCATCCATTAAAATCGAACCATTACTAAGCAATATAATGCGGTCACTTTGTAGCGCTTCCTCCATTAAATGGGTAATAAGAATAGTTGTAATCCCATGTGCATTTTTTAATTTGTAGATTGTTTCTAATACTTCCTTTCGTCCTTTTGGATCTAACATAGCAGTTGGTTCATCCAATATTATGCATTCTGGTCTCATCACTATTATTCCAGCTATAGCTATCCTCTGCTTTTGTCCTCCTGACAATCTATTAACATCCCAATTTTTATAGTTGGTCATATCCACAGCTTGAAGTGCTTCATCTATTCTATTATTCATTTCATTTGGTTCTATGCCCATATTTTCCAATCCAAATGCAATATCTTCACAGACAGTATTTGCAACAATTTGATTATCAGGATTCTGAAATACTATACCAATATGTTCGCGCAACGCCTCCTTACTATCGTTCATTTTGCTATTGATCCCAGCAACCCATATATCTCCACTTTTAGGCAAAACAATAGCGTCAATAAGTTTAGCTAATGTCGACTTGCCAGAACCATTACGTCCCAAAACAGAAACAAAGCTTCCTTTTTGTATGGCTATTGACACATTGTTTAGAATAATCTTTTTTTCATCACCTAAATAGTTAAACTTAATGTTCTCGCATATTACTATGTCTTTCATATTTATTATTTTTTTCCTCTTCCTCAACCATTAACGTTCTTAAAGATGCAATTCTATAAGCAGTAAACCAAATAGTAAAAAATGCAATGGGAGTCATAATTACATTCTGTAAAATTCTCCCTGGTAATAAAAGCAGTATTGCTTTTCCTGTCATCTGGTATACCCATATGGAATTAAGTATTGTATTAATGAAAAAATTAACAATTATTACAGCTCCTAGTACTCTCCAAATTTTTCTTTCTCTTTTATAAAGAAAAAATCCAAATACAATACCTGTTAAAATTGCAGATAGCGTAAATCCAGGATGAAATACCGTAGGATATATCAATATACTTAATAAATCAGCAATTCCTGCAACTAATCCTGCTGAAACCGATCCATAGAGTATTCCGATTATAGCTAATGGAAAAAAAGCAAAACTAATTCTCATATATGGTGTTGTGATGGATAAATAACTTTTTAAAATCATCTCTAACGCTACAAATATAGATATAACTACTACCTTATTTTTCATAAATATAGTCCTCCCCATTAGCCATTGGTCTAGTAAAATAAACAATGATTTTTTTTATTATTGCTCCAATAGCATTTTTCTTTTGCTAAACAAACAAAACACATTCTTGATTTTTTATCGGCATAGTACAGAATACACGATAGGGAATCTTTTTCACTTTGAGGTTCTCTATGATTACATATTGCTTCTGATATGAAATTCGTTTCCATATCATTAAATCCACAGTCGTATAATATTTTTTTTCCTGGTATAATTACTGATTCATTATGGGGCTCCGCATCTTCATATTGTTTCCATCTAGTAATGTCATGTAAAAGTGCTGCTGCATAGATAATCTCCTTTTCCAACCCTAATTTTGATTCTAAATTTAAGATATATGCTATTCTTGCAACATCCAAGCAGTGTTGTAAGCCATGCTTACAATACTCTCTATTTTTCTCTTTTTGAAGATTTTTTTCCATACATGATATAAATAAATGATGATTTATAATTGCATCTATTCTCGACATTATTTCCTTGTATGATGTTTATAGAAGCAAAAACAACATATTCCTTTCATTTTTCTTGAACTGTGGTTTAATACATTCAGATACTGTGGACTTTTGATTTTATCCTGTAGCTTGACTACTCAACAGGAGTGTATTGCCGCTACTTTTATCTGAATTGTTTATAGCTGGATGTTGCCGGAGTGTTTCACTCTGAGTACTTATTTCAATCAAGTCTACGATGATAATCGTTGGTGGATATCACGGTATCAGACTTTATGAAAGGGAGGTACAACCTCATGATTTACGTAGGCATTGATATTGCCAAACTCAACCATTTCGCCGCTGCCATTTCTTCGGAGGGCGGGATACTCATCGAGCCGTTCAAATTCTCAAATGACTATGATGGCTTCTATCTGCTGCTTTCTAAACTGGCACCACTTGACCAGGACAGCATCATCATTGGTCTTGAATCAACGGCACACTACGGTGACAACCTTGTCCGTTTTTTGATAAGCAAGGATTTTAAAGTGTGTGTTCTCAATCCCTTATCGACTTCGGCTATGCGTAAAAATAATGTACGCAAGACGAAGACCGACAAAGTCGACACATTTGTTATTGCTAAAACCCTTATGTTGCAGGATCCTTTAAGGTTCATCTCCTTAAAGGATCTGGATTACATCGAACTCAAGGAACTCGGCAGATTCCGACAGAAAACCGTGAAGCAGCGCACCCGTTTAAAAATACAGCTGACTTCCTACATGGATCAGGTCTTCCCGGAACTACAGCACTTCTTTAAGTCCGGTGTGCATCAGAATTCTGTCTATACGCTCCTTAAAGAAGCGCCGACACCGAATGATATTGCTTCTATGCATATGACTCATCTCACTCATCTTCTCCAAACGGCTTCCCACGGTCATTTTGGTAAAGATACGGCCAGAGGATTAAGAATTCTCGCACAGAAGTCTGTCGGTATCCATGACAGTTCCTTATCTATTCAAATAACTCAGACCATTGAACAGATTGAGTTATTGGATAGCCAGTTATTCCATACAGAGCTTGAAATGGCAAACCTTGTCACCTGCCTCCACTCTGTGATCATGACCATCCCGGGCATTGGGACTACCAATGGCGGGATGATACTTGGTGAGATTGGCGATATCCATCGCTTCCCTACACCGGGCAAATTGCTTGCATTTGCCGGATTGGATCCGTCTGTTTATCAGTCTGGTAACTTCCAGGCCAAGAAGACCCGGATGTCCAAACGAGGCTCGCGTATTCTTCGTTACGCTCTCGTAAATGCAGCACATAATGTTGTAAAGAACAATGCGACTTTCAAAGCTTACTACGATGCCAAGAGAGCCGAAGGCCGGACTCACTATAATGCCCTTGGACACTGTGCCGGCAAACTTGTCAGGGTCACATGGAAGATGCTCACTGACGAAGTGGAATTTAACCTCGAATAAGAGGTCTGCATACCAATATCGATAGATTTTGAAAAAGCACCGTTAGGGAGCTTTATTAGAGTTACCCTTCTTTACCATCGATTAGAAAAATGAATTTTCGCCTAATTTATACTTGACTTTTCATAGCTGGTCTCCTAGTCTTTATAAATTTCTACACTCATGTATTTCGCTATAAAAATCATCAAATTCCTTAAAATTTAACTGTTGTTTTACATCACTTAATGCATCATGTGGATTTGGATGTATTTCAATCATTATTCCATCAATATCTAATTGTAAGACTGCTTTGGCTATCGGAGTGACAATATCTTTTCTACCTAAAGAATGACTAAGATCAACTATAATAGGCAGATTTGAATATTTTTTTATTAAAGCAATACATGCTATATCTAATGAATTTCTTGTTTCTTTTTCAAATGTTCGTATTCCTCTCTCACACATTATAATTTTGTCATTACCATTTAATAAGATGTATTCCGCTGCATATAAAAACTCCTTAAATGTAGCTGCAAAACTACGTTTTAAAAGAATAGGTTTATTGATTTTTCCCAATTCTTTTAATAATTCATAGTTGTACATATTTCTCGTACCTACCTGAAATACATCAATTATATCTAGCATAGATCCGATATGCTTTTCAGACACAATCTCTGATACAACTTTTATTTCATATTTCTTTTTAATACTTTCTATAATTCTTATCCCTTCCCCTTCTAATCCTTGAAAGTCATACGGTGATGTTCTAGGCTTATATACACCAGCTCTGATAGTCCTTATCCCCTTGCTTAATAGATATTTTACAACACGTTCAAACTGTTCATATGATTCAATAGCACATGGGCCTGCAAACACATATGGCTTATGATTATCTTTTAAATCTAACTGCTGGTACAAATTGAGAAAGTCATACTTCATCACTTTTAATGCATTTTGATAATTATCCACTTCTACCTCCAGTCACTCTCTATTTATTATAAGTATCCAAAATCGCTTTGGTCATTTTTACAGCTCTTATATTTTCTTTTACATCATGAACACGAAAAAAAGTCACCCCTCTCACAACTCCAATAACCGTTGTAGCAATAGTGCCTTCCGCCCTTTGGTCTAATGGCAGGTTTAAGGTTTTTCCAATAACAGATTTGCGAGAAGTTCCCAGAAGAATGGGGTAGCCCCATTTTTTTAAACAATCAATGTAGTTAATAATAGTCAAATTTTGTTCATATGTTTTTCCAAATCCTACTCCAGGATCTAAAATTATCTTATCATCTTCCACACCTGCTTTTTTTGCAATTTCAATACTTTCATCAATATCATTTTTTACATCTTCCAAAAAATTTTCATATACTGATTCTTTTCGATTATGCATAAGACAACATGGTTTCTGGTATTTTGCAGTTAACTCTGCTACCTTTATATCATATTTAAACCCCCAAATATCATTAACCATATCTGCTCCTGCTTTTAGTGCTTCATTAACCACCTGGCTTTTATAACTATCAATAGACACAGGAATATCAAAGTTTTTTTTGATCATTTCAATTATTGGTACCACTCGTTCTATTTCTTCATTAACAGAGATTTTTTTATGCCCTGGTCTAGTTGATTCTCCACCTACGTCAATGATGGATGCGCCATCTTGTATCATATTCAAAACATGACATTTAGCCGCCTCAACACTATTCCATTTTCCTCCATCTGAAAAAGAATCTGGTGTAATATTTAAAATTCCCATAATATAACATTTATTAGACAAATCAAAAGATTTATTTCCTATTCTCATTTTTTAACCTCATATTTCTCCCAAAAATTTTGTATATTCTTTTCTGATTTGATAAGTAAAACTATTTTCCTTTATTTCAAATTTGACAGTATCCAATTTATTCACAGGCATAACCCCCATTAAGGAATTTGTAATAAAACATTCATCAAATTTTTCTATATGTTCTGGTTTAATCTCATCTTCAATCGTCACATATTTTTTGCATATATATTCCCGTACAATGCCTGGAAGCAATCCACAATCCATTGCCGGGGTATATATCTTTTTTCCGCTAACAAAGAAAATATTACATGATGTTCCTTCTGTTATAAATCCTTTTGTATTCAAAAATATTTTTTCATCTATATGATTCTTTAGTGCATCCCTCTTTTCCAATATACATTCTCCGTAGTTCAACGTTTTGTAAAACACAAATGGAGAACTCTCATTTCTTTTAATACTGCTATATAGCATCTTAAATCCTATTATGTATCTTTCCTCATTATAAGGATTACGTTTAATTTTATAGTACACATTTTTTTCGGAAACAATTATTTTTAGCGCTCCAGATATCATGCCATACTTATTTATATGTTTTTCCACATCATTCACCTGAAGGATATTGCGTAATCCCAAAAAATCTAGTGTCTCGTTTAATCGTTTTATATGCTCTTCCAAAAATACAGCTTTCCCTTTATATATAGCTACGGTTTCAAATGCACCAAGACCATATTGATAACCATCATCAAATATCATTTTTCCTTACTCTTCCTCTTTTAGCTACAATAGTGCATCTATAATTGCTTTAGCCTTCTGCCATGTTTCGTCTAATTCAAATTTTTCCTCAGATTCGTATGTTATTCCTCCTCCTACACCTAAATAGTAAGTTGAATTATGATAAAGCGTTGTACGGATAATAATATTAAAGTCACAGTCACCATTAAAGGAAATATATCCCATTGCACCTGTATATACCCCCCTTGTTCCATGTTCAAGTTCATCAATTATTTCCATTGCTCTAATCTTTGGTGCACCAGTAATGGAACCACCCGGAAATGTAGCAGCTATCAAGTCCATCACATCTAGTCCTTCTTTTAAGTCACCGGATACGTTAGATACGAGATGAAATAGCGTGGCATATTCTTCTATACAGAATAGTTCTGTAGCTTTAACTGTTCCAGGTTTGCATACTCTATTTAAATCATTTCTTTCGAGATCAACAATCATTAACAACTCACTCTTATCTTTTGAGGAATTCTTTAATTCGTTTTTTAAAATTATATCCTCATTAATTGTATTCCCTCTTTTACGAGTACCTTTTATTGGCCTCGTAGTTATTTTATTATTCCTCATCTGCAAAAAGCGTTCTGGCGAAGCTGAAATAATTTTAAAATTACCGTAATTAAAATATCCTCCAAAAGGCGCTGGATTAATTTCTCTCAATATCTCAAAAAATTCGTAAGGTGTTTTTGAACTTTTTATAGTCAATTCTTGTGTCATATTACCTACATATATATCCCCTTGTACCATATATTCTTTCATTTTTTTATAGCATGCAGATAATCTCTCTCATCAAAATTTGAAGCAATACTTATGTCTTCTGTTTTAGGCTTTTTGTGTTTTTCTTTCTTTGTTATATGTTCTATTTGCTTTTTTAAATGTTCGACCTGTTTTTTATAATCTTCAGTTTTTCCATTTGCAACTAAAAATAGTTTTTTATTTATATGATCTTCAATAATAAAAACATCATAAAAACAAAAAATACAGTCAGGAATTTCGTGTTTTGATTGATGTCCTGAACTAATTTTTAATTTTTTTCTACCATAATCATAAGATAAGTATCCAACTGCTCCAGATACTAATGGTAATTCTGTATTATTCTTTTCTTTGTTTTCTTTTAATATATTTTTCAAACACTCTTCAAACGATATATTACAGATCTCGCCATTTAACGTAAAAGTATCTCCGTTAATTAGGGTTAGATATGGATACAATCCAATTATCGAAAATTTACCAAGTTCATTTTGAAGAGATGAGTCTAAAAGAACAGCCATTTTTTCATCTTTAAAATGCTCAAAAATGTGGCAAATAGGAGGGTACTCTGTATATTCAATAATCTCTCTCATGATCTTTTCTCCATTCTCTACATAATTTTATATAATTTTCGATCAAATCATACCCATGTTCAGTTAACACTGCTTCTGGATGGAATTGAATCCCATAAATAGGATACTGTTTATGACTAATTGCCATTAGCACTCCATCATCTGCAAATGCAGTGGCACTCAGACAAGAAGGTAAATTATTGTGATCCACTATAAGAGAATGGTATCTTGTAACTTTAAAATCATACGGTATATCTTGAAATAGCCCTAATCCAACACTTGATATAGTAGTTATTTTACCGTGCATGGGTCTTTTCCCCTTTTTTATTGTAGCACCAAAATAAAAGCCTATCGCTTGATGCCCTAGACAAACTCCAAGTATAGGCTTTTTATCTTTACATTTATCTATTATCTCTAAATTAGTTTTTGAACATGATGGATGTCCTGGTCCTGGTGACAAAATAATCCCTTCGATATTCTCATTTAAAAGATCCTGTGTTTTTAATTCATTAGGTTGCTTTACTATTACACATTGACCCAACTCTTCAAAATATGATGCTAGATTATAAACAAAAGAATCATAATTATCTAACATAAAATACATTATATTACCTTACCTTCCTATATTAATCTATGTCGTTATCCTTAAATAGTAAGGTCCGTAACAATATATTAATATGCATTCTCACTTGACCACTTTTCACTAAACGGTTTCATTTATCATAACATTTTCCAACATATCTGAAACTGTTTCTTTAAGTAAGGGATGTCGCTTATAAGGAATCAACTCTGCTAAAGGTTTCAATACAAATTCTCGTTTGTGCATATCAATATGAGGGATTTTAAGTTTTTCACTATCAAAAATTAAATCGTCATAAAATACTATGTCTAAATCTAATGTTCGCGGCCCCCAATGGATACTTCTTATTCTTCCAGCATCATTCTCAATATTTTGAAGTGCAATAAGCAATTCACAAGGTGTCAATAAAGTGCTCAATTCTATGCACCCGTTCAAAAAATCGGCCTGTTCACAATATCCATATGGCTTTGTTTCAATCAAAGAGGACTTTCTTTCTACTATGCATCCTCTCAAATTTGATATACTAGTAATTGCTGTATTAAGATAATATTCTCTATCCCCCATATTAGAGCCTAATGCAACATAAGCTGTATGCCATTGTCTTTCAATCTCTATTGAAACATTGTCAATAGGTATACCGATTGGGGCCCACGGTTTACTAATCTCTAGTCTTACCTTAATAAGATTAGTAAAAGAAATGAGAAGTTCTTCAGCCAATCTCTCAACTACAGTCTCTATTAAATTATATGTATTTTTTTCCATGAAATTTTTTATATAGCTGCATATTTTACCATAATCTATAGCCTCAGACAAATCATCATTCTTACTAATTTTCCTACCATCTATGTAGAGTGTTGCAGATACGCTAAACTTTTGTCCCAATTTTTTTTCTTCGACATATGCACCATGATTTGCAAAAACCACTAAATTTTTTATGTATATTTTATCCATGTTTCTTATCTCTCCAATAAAATTCAATAGTTGACTGATGCAAAAAATAGTTGTTGTAAATGCAAATTAGTTTTTAGTTCTCCTCTTGTTACGATTGTTACAGTTTTAGTACCTGGCTTTTTAATTCCTCGCATAGTCATACACATATGCTCTGCTTCAATCATCACAATAACTCCAGTTGGCTTAATATATTCTTCTAATGCATCTGCAATATCTACTGTTAGTCTCTCCTGAATCTGTAATCGTTTAGCGAAAACATCGACTGCCCTAGCCAATTTACTTAATCCAACGACTGTACCATCCGGAATATATGCTATATGTGCTCTCCCATAAAACGGTAACATATGATGTTCACATACAGAATAAAATGGTATATCCTTTTCTATAACCATTTCATTATTATCTACATGAAATTGCTTTTTCAAGTATATTGACACATCTTTTGTTAAGCCCCCATAAATTTCTTCGTACATTTTAGCAATACGAGCAGGAGTTTCACAAAGTCCCTCACGCGTGTTATCTTCTCCTATAGCCTCTAAAAGCATACTAATAGCCATTTCTATTTTAGGTTTGTCCATGTATAAACTCCTTTCTTACAACCAATTATTAAAAGATTTATGCTACAGCATAAAAAACCACATATCTTACCGTTCCATTTCTTAACCCAACACCTATATCATCATTTTTAGTAATTTCGCTAGTATATTTAGGTTTCAACCTACTTCGCTTATAGTCATTGGCTTTAATAACTTCCCGTGAATAATCCTTTTCAATTATATTAGTAAAACCAACTCTCTTCATCAATTGCAAATAGTTTTCGACATTTTCGGATAATATTGCATCAGCTAAAATAAGTTTTCCACCTTTTTTTAAACATCTTTTAGAATTCTCAAAAAACTTTAGTAGGTCATTATAGTGCAATGAAGATTCAATATTCAATACATAATCAAAATATTCCTTTATAAAGAATCCCTCTGCATCACCAATTACAAAATTACAGTTGTTATATTTATTTTTACTTTTACAAAATTCAATATTCTCTGGGACAAAATCCAATCCAATAAGTTGACAAAAATCATAATATTTTGCCAGATAATTAATGTTACCACCTCTTCCGCAACCAATTTCCAAAATTTTAGAACTTTTAAAATTAAGGTCACTTATAATAGATTTTAATAGAATTTCGGATAACTCGTCAAAGGAGTACTCTTTTTCACTATAATCCTCGTCTGTTATTGCTCCATAATTCATAAATCCAGATATGTTTTCCCCATTATGATTCACAAAGAGTGTTTTATAAAACTTCAAAATATCTGACTTACTCTTTAAAAAAATCCCGGAATCTCCAGATATAATATTGTTCTTATTATAATTTTCAATAATAAAATTTCCATCAAAAAAACTAAAACGACAATTACATTTGGGACAATTAAGACTTACTGTTTCAACAGTCAATTCATAACCACATATGGGACAACATATCTTTTGTACTTTAGCAATATTTTTATTCATTTAACGCCCTTTTATCCTTCCATTTTTGATTATTTCTAATAGTTTTCTTCGTATTGCAGAAATAAAATATAAAGAACCTCCAATTAGCAATATACTATCATCTGTATTGTGATCAATGAAATCACATATTACATTCCAATAGTCATATCGTATTGTATAACTTTTTTTTGTTTTTCGAGATAAATCTATTGCTTTTTCTACCCCTAAACGTTCAAACTCCGTAAAAATCAATTCAATATTAGGCAGCTTATCTATCATAGCAATCATAGTATCCGTATCTTTGTTACTTAAAGCTGAATAAAGATAGAATATATGCCTATTTTTATACTGATGACCAATAACCTCTAATAAAGCATTCATACCATCAACATTATGAGCTCCATCTAGAATAATCATAGGTGACGTATTTACTATCTCAAATCTTCCAGGCCAATAAGCCTTACTGATCCCCATTCTTATTACCTTTTCGCTAACAGTAATTAAGTTTTGACTACAATATAAGAGATATACGCTTAATGCGGTGCAAGCGTTTCTAATTTGATGCATCCCACTCATATTTATTTGTAAATCATAAAACACATATCCCAACCCTGAAAAACTAAAACTAAATTTCCCTTCATTAATTTGTACATTAAAATACATGTAATCATTATCTGGTTTTATGAGCTTACTATGATTTTCTTCAGCTACACTTTCAATTATAGAAAGTGGGTTATTTCTAAGAAATCCCACAACAACTGGTCTTTCCCTTTTTATAATTCCTGCCTTTTGGTATGCAATAGCCTCCAAAGTACATCCCAATATACCTGTATGGTCTATTCCAATTGTAGTAATTACCGATATTTCTGGAATTAGCACATTTGTTGCATCAAGTCTTCCTCCCATTCCTACTTCGACTAATACTATATCTGGTTTCAATTCACTAAAATATAAGAACATTATAGCTGTTGCCAGCTCAAATTCTGTTACTCCCGCATATGTTTCAGTCTTATCCATATCTTTTATGACAGGTGCAACAATATTCATTAACCTAATAAAAGTATCTTCGCTCATTTGTCCATTATTATAATGAAAATGTTCTAAAAATGTATCTAAATATGGGGAGGTAAATGTGCCAACATTTAATCCTGTCTCACGAAAAAGATTCATTAAATAAGTAACAGTAGAACCCTTTCCATTAGTACCACTAATATGAATGTATTTACATCTTTGCTGCGGATTACCTAAGACATTAAGTAAGTATTCTATACGATGCATTTGGAATCCCATACCCAAAACTCGTCGTAATTCTACAAAATCAATTGCTTCTTTAAAGTCACTTATTATTTCACAATCCAAATTATGACCCCCCTTCAAGAAAACTCTAAATATAAAATTGTGGATATCTATATTTACATTCGTTTTTTTGACAGTAGCTATTTTTCCACCATTCGAAATCAAATTCTTCATTTAAAATTTGATGAATTTCCTTAATTGATTTATTTTGTGCAACTAATGATAAAGCTGTTGAATACACATTTGTAAGCATTACACTAAAATCAAGGTTTAATTCTCTTCCTACAATTTTAATGCTAGACACACCTATTTTACTAAGTTGAGGTAATGCGCAGATTGAACAATTCTCCATAGTATTCAATATATCAATTTTCTCATTCTTACCACACACTTGATATTTTGCTAAGCATGGTAGTCCGATACACATACTTTTTACCCCAGAATGATGTAATCCACATGTATAGTGTATAAATGAGCACCCCAAATGACCAAAAACCTCTATTTCAACATTAGATTTTTTTACTAATGTTTCAATATCATTCATAGTCATACAGTGATCCAAAACTACCCTACAAACCCCCAATTCCTCCAGCATTTTAATTGTATATTCATTAAAAGCACCTAAATACACACTAGATACAATTGGGATTTGAGGAAAATATTTTTTCACCAACGTTAAGTTTCCTATATCTGCAACAATAATTCTATCTGCTCCAGCTTCAATGCCTTTCTCGATATATTTTATATATTCCTTTTGCAGTTCGTTTGAGCCATCATAATTATCCATCATATATCTTGAGTTTGCGGCTAATTCAACTATCACATTCTCTTTATGTGCTAAATCAACCAGCTCTTTAAACTCACTATACTCGACCTCTGTGCGCACTTTGCCATATGTATCTTTTCCTCTTCCTGAAAAGGAGAAGTTTTCAAATACCCCCGATGAATAGGCTACATATATTTCCTGCGCACCGGCATTGATTTGTCGGTTTGCAGAATTCAAACTATTAACTGGAACTTTTAATTTCATCATAAATCCTCCTGTTTTTTTATATTTTCACGCACATAATCGACAGTATCACTTAAGCTATCAATACCATCAAACTCCTTTAAATCAAAAATTATGCTATCAACATTTTTAAAGTCAAAATCACTGACGTTCATATCATTTTTTCGATAGAGTATATTTCCATATAGCAGGAACTTTGGATTTAATTGCTTCAACTTCTCATCCATTTCCAAATAATAACCTTCATTCCAAATTTGACTCATTTCAATTTCTATTTTATCTCCACATTTTCCTACACAACTAGGTACTTCAGTATTAAAATATTTTGCTGTTTGGCATACTCTAGAAAAAGCAATTGTTACCAGGCCATAATGAATATGAACTTTCAAACCATTTTCTTTCAAATTTCTTATAGTGTCTTTTTGTTTATCTACCATGCACATTTCGATACCATTTAATCCCAAGGATTTTAAGTAATCGAGTTTAACCTTTTGGCACATTAAGTTTTGATATAGTGTGCGCCTTACAGACTCATTTTCATCTTCTAATAAGGCACCATACCATTCACATTCGACAAGTGATTTCGAGAGTGTCCTTCCTATTGTTACATTATTTGGTAGTATCTTTCTTTTATTACACTCATATAGCATACCCAAATCATTTAATGTCAAATAATATTCAATATTTTTTTTTGACAGTTCATTAATTAAAGTCAGCACTTCTTCTGCCTTGTTTTGGACTATTCTTGGAGTTACCAAACGAATTTTAATTCCAGCTTCTTCTGTTACATTTATGACATCCATTATTTCCCTGAAAGTTGGCAACTTATGGCAGCACCCTTCATCTCCTATGCCAATTATGTCCGGTCTTAAATTTAGAATATCATTAACTTGAGTATTATTGCTAACCTTTACTTCTAAGTTCATTATGCCCCTCCTCATTAATTTCAATAAATTTAATCTATAAATGAGCAAGTTCGTGATTTTGCATAAAAGAAAGACACCTCGATTCCATGTGTTGTATAATGAAAGTGCCAAAACAAACATTTGCAACATTTACGAAAGAAGGTGTCTCTCGCAAATACTATACATCATTCCTCATTCATATACAACCAGTTTAAAAAATTAAACTTATGCAAATTTTATTC
>ENA-OWXH01000221-OWXH01000221.1-human-gut-metagenome-genome-assembly--contig:-NODE-221-length-14341-cov-6.21154_pt1 | contig 14341 bp, 10 predicted proteins | sample MGYA00249245_ERZ652057 | MGnify/ENA primary metagenome ERZ652057 (study PRJEB26925, sample SAMN05827269) | human gut metagenome | biome: ENVO:2100002; feature: ENVO:00000062; material: ENVO:00002003...
CGCATCAACGGCCATTGAACTTCTCCTGGGTCTTGGCAAGACCGTGGAAGATGATTTCTTCGGCCGCATCGGCGCCGTCGGCCAGGAATTCAGGCAGTTGCTTGCGCTGATCCGGACCAAAGCCACCCAGCACCCAGTTCACCGTGTTGTCATGCGCATGCGCACCACGCTTGGAGTGGCCGACACCCATACGTACGCGGGCGTATTTCGGTGTGCCGAGTGAACGATCGATGGATTTGATGCCGTTGTGACCGCCTGCGGAGCCACCCGCCTTGACCTTGATGCGTCCGAATTCCAAGTCCATGTCGTCGTGAATCACCACGATGTGGTCGGGCTCGATCTGATAGTAGGCGCTGATGGAGGCCACGGCATTGCCCGAGTCGTTCATGTAGGTCAACGGCTTGGCCAGAAAGAACTTGATGGTGCGACCGTCAAGATTCATCGTGCTCTTACCGAGCATGGCAAGACCCTTGTGATCGGCGAAGTTCACGCTCCAGCGTTCGGCGAGCACGTCGGCTGTCATGAAGCCCATGTTGTGTCGCGTGTCCTCATATTTCTTGCCCGGGTTGCCCAGTCCCGCAATCAGCCAAAAATCCGATGCCATATCCGTTCCTCGTCTTGTCTCGCCAGCCTACAAACGCAACGATTGTACTTAGAGGTCGAGATACCAGTAGGACATATCACGCATGGTGCCGGTGGAGTCGGTGGCGGCGGCGGGCATGAGGCCGAACTGGGTGAAGCCGAATCGTCGCATGAGGGCGATTGAGCCGGCGTTGTCGGCAAAGATGATGCCGCAGGCTTTGCGCATGTGACGGGCGCGGGCCTCGCGTAGGAGATTGTCCAGCATGAACGTGCCCGCTCCCCTGCCTTGCCATGCGGGGGCGATGTAGTAGGCGAGATCGGTGACGCCGTCATAGCCGGCACGATCGTAGAACACGGAGAGCGAACCAAAGCCGATGACTTGCCCGCCCTCTGATTCCGCCACGAATACGCCATATGGAGGTTTATGGGATTCGACCCACGCACGGCGCTGGTCGAGGGTGCGCGGAGTCAGGTCCGCGGTGGCTCCGCCGACCACCACCGAGGCGTTATAGATGTCGGTGATGGCTTGGATATCAGACTCGACGGCTGGACGGAAAGTGTATGGCATGACTCCAGACAATAGCATGGCTCCCGCTGGCGGGAGCTGTCGCGGTTTATCCGCGACTGAGGGTGATAGCATTAGTCACTCTTGACCACCCTCAGTCAGCTGCGCTGACAGCTCCCGCCAGCGGGAGCCACCTTGTTTCGGTGAACTACTTGTCGAGCTCTATGGCCTTGTTGAGGGCTTCTTCGAGCTGCTGTTGGGCCTTGCCGTAGGCGGTCCAATCGCCGTTCTTCATGGCGGACTGGCTGTCTTTCATGGCTTGGGCGGCATCGCTCAATGCCTGCTGGAGTTCGGGACTGCGAGCGGTGCCGGACTGCCCGGATGACGTGCCAGAATCCGACTTGCCGTCCGTGGTGCCGGACTGGCCATCAGACTGGGACTGGTCGCCGGAGGTGTCGGAACCGGGTTGATTGCTGGCATCCTGTCCGCCGGTGTTCGAGGAGTCGGATGATCCGTCGCCAGACACATTCTCGGCATCGCCGGCCGCTGCACCGGAGTCACCACCGAACACCTGATCGAGCGCCTCATCAAGCGTGTCGGCAAAGCCGACCTGATCGCCGAATGCCACCAGCGTCTTTTTCAGCAGCGGGAACGACGTGGCACCCGAAGACTTGACGTACACGGGCTGCACGTACACCAAGCCGCCACCGAGCGGCAGGGTGAGCAGGTTGCCTCGCACCACCTGCGTGTCACCGGACTGCAACAGGTTCAGTTCCTTGGACACGTCGGCATTGGCGTTGAAATTGTTCTGTGCCTGTCCGGGGCCGGGCACATTCGAATCCTTGGGCAGCTCCTGCAATCGGATGGTGCCGTAATTCGGTCCTATCTTGCCTTTCTCATTACCGGCGTCGGAGTCGACCGAAAGGAATCCGGTCAGAATCTCTCGAGTGGACTGGCCGGCCGGAATATAGGTGGAGGTCAGCGAGAACACCGGCTCCTTGGTGCCACCGGTCTGCAAGGTCAGGTAGTAGGGCGGCTGCAGGATGTCCTGATCCTGCTGGGACTGTGATTCGGTGGGGTCGACCGGCGTCTGCCAGAAGTCCTCGCCCGAGTAGTACTGGTTGGCGGAAGTCACATGGTACTTGGAGAGCAGTTCGCGCTGCACCTTGAACAGGCTTTCCGGGTAACGCAGGTGACTCATCAGGTCACCGGAGATTTCGGACAACTGGTGATACTGGCCGGGGAAGATCTTCTCCCACGCCTTGATCACCGGGTCGGATTGATCCCACACATACAGGTCCACGGAACCGTCGTATGCGTCCACAGTGGCCTTGACCGAATTACGGATATAGTTGGCCTGCTGCGAACCCAGACTGGACACCGTCGACGAAGACACCGTGGTGGAGTCCTTGGTGGCATTGCCGAGATCGGTCATCTGCGAATACGGGTAGGCGTCGGAGGTGGTGTAGCCATCGACGACCCACTTGACGCGGCCATCGACCACAGCTGGGTACACACGGCCGTCAAGCGTCAGGTACGGCGCGACCTTGGCCACACGTTCCTTTGGGGAACGGTCGTAGAGAATCTGGGATTCGCTGGTCACACGGTCGGAGAACAGAATCTGGTCCGAACCGAAGCGGATTGCATAGAGAATCCGAGAGAACAGGTTGCCGACCGACGGTCCGCCATCGCCCTTGAACGTGGTCAAAGCGCCTTCGGAACCGGTCGGGTAATCGAATTCCCAAGCATGCGTGCCTTCAGGTGCGCCGACAATCGAGTATTCGGTGGTGTTCGGCGAGAAGTAGATGCGTGGCTCGTACTTTTCGGACTCGGTGAGCTTGCCTTGGGTGGGGATGCCCGATTCAAAGAATTCGGGCTGGCCGTCGGCAGTCACCTTGTTGCCGTAAGCGGCCACCACGCCATAACCATGGGTGTACACGGTGTGGTCGTTGACCCAGTTGCGGTTGTCGTTGCCAGCCAGGTCAAGCTCACGCGCGGCGATCACGGTGTCTTGGGAGACGCCATCAATCTCATACTTATCGACGGCAAGCGTGTCGGCGAAGGTGTAGTACTGCTTGGACTGCTGCAGCTGCTTGAACGTGGGGCTGACGACCTGCGGGTCGAGCAGACGAATCTGCGCGGTGGTGTCGGCCTCCTTGGCCAGTGCACCTTGCTCGCCCTTGTCGGTCACCTTGTACTGCTCGGTTTTGAGCTTGTCGAGACCGTAGGCGGCGCGAGTGGCGTCGATGTTGCGCTGGATATAGGTGGATTCCATCTCCTGCGCGTTCGGGTTGACGCGGAAGCGCTGCAGCAGTATGGGCCAAGCGATGGTGAGCACCATGCCGACCACTACGGTAGCGGCAATGGCAATGACCGGCACACGCCAGGCTTTGAACGCAGCAGAGGCGCGCACACCGATGGACGCCTGGCCTTCAAGCGCATGGGACTGCATCAGCCATACGCCCAGCACCACGCCAAGGATGGCGGTCAATGCGGCCATGATGAAGGTGACGGGAATGTTGGCATGCACTGCGGTATAGGAAGCGCCAGTGATACGCGAACCCTGTACCGTGAGCTGATCGAAGACGCCCAGCACCTGTCTGGCAGACCACGCAAGCATGTTAAGGATCAGCCAGATGCCGAGCTGACGGCGAGCGCGTTTGGTGATGGAGAACAGGCCACGGCCGTTGACCGGCATGGTGATGCGGATGCCGCCCATCAGCACATGCGTGACCAATGAGAACACGAGGCCTACGCCCAGCAGCATGGCCACGGCTGCGAGCACGAGCTTCAGGCCAGGCAGCACGAACACGTAGAAGCCGTTGTCGAGTCCGAACTGCGGGTCTGTGGTACCGAACTTCTGCGCGTTGAACATAAGCAGGATCTCGCTCCAGTTCGCGTTGAACTGGGAGCCGAAAATCACGCCGACAATCAGCGAAATCACCACGGCCACGCGACGTGCGGTCTTGGAGCTCGCCGATTTGCCGACTTCCACCACATCACCATTGATGCGAATCGTGGAGCCATCCACGGAGTCCGGGCGAGCGCGAATGGCCAGCCATGCGGCGATAAAACCAGTCAAGGCCATCAGCAATGCGTATGCCACCCATAGACCGATTTTCACGCCGAGTTGGGTCCACACCACAGATTGGAAGCCGAGCTGTCCGTACCACATCAGATCGGTGATGAATCGGGACAGACCGAAGAACAGTGCGACGATGATGACCAGTGCCAGCACCACGCCGATGAATATTTTGGTGCCTCGGCTGTTGCCATGGCTGCCGGAGGGTCTGCGGGGCAAGCGCGGACCGGCCGGACCTCGCCCTGAGGGGTTGGAGCCATTCCTGTTGGGGGTGTCTCCATCGGCCTCAACATTAAGAATGATCGGATCATCATCATTCGAGTTATTGCGCCGGGAACCGCCGCCATTGCCGAACAGTATTGAGAAAGGGTCATTAAAAGACATGATTCAAGCGTAGCGAAAGGTCGGGAAAGTAGGTTATGCCCTGAGCACAGCGCACTGGATTTCGGCTTGTATTCAGCTTGGCGGGTTCCTCACAAACCCTGAACACATACTGCCAGCGGATTGCCAGCAAGCTGTATGAGATTCCCCTATGCTGGAAGATTATGAGCAATCGTCCTGAGCAACCGTCGGCACGTCCCTATCGGGATGGCCATAGGACTTCGCATTGGGGCGTGTTGGTCGGATCCGTATTGTGCGTACTAGCGCTGGTAGTCACGGCGCTGTATGGATGGCGCATCGGCTGGTTTGCATCGATGACTGGAAATGATGCCGCGGCAAGTTCCGCTACAGCAGACGCTGCACGGAACACTCCGCAGCAGTTGGCACGTTCGGCGGCCCCCAAGCCGGATCCCTCCCCTGCCAGCAAAGCTCATCGCATGGTCAATGCCATGGATATGGACACTCGAATTGGTCAGTTGGTGATGGCACCGCTGTATGCCGGCAACGACCCGGCCTCACTGGCTTCACTCATCGCCGACCGCCGTGTGGGATCGGTGCTCATCATCGGCAAATGGACCGGAGGGGTTGCTTCGGTGCGGGCTGCGGACGACCAGTTGCAGGGGTATGCCCCGGTGATAACCGCCTGATTATCTCCACCGATCAAGAGGGAGGCTGGGTACAGCATCTGACCGGCCCTGGTTTTGATCGGATGCCCACGGCAGTGGATCAGGGAACCATGTCGACCAATCAGTTGCGTCAATCGGCCAGCGTATGGGGCTCACAGCTGGCAGCCGCCGGCATTAATGTCGATCTTGCACCCGTGCTGGGCACGGTAGTGGTGAATCGGGCCGCCAACGCCCCCATTGGTGCGCTCTATCGCGATTTCGGACTGGACACGGCAGGCAACGCGGCTCATGGCACGGCGTTTGTGCAGGGCATGGCCAATGCCGGAGTACAGTCCGCCATCAAACATTATCCGGGATTGGGCGCAGTGACCGGCAACACGGATTTCACCGCCGACGGCATCCTGGATACGACCACCACCTTGGATGGCACGGAAATCAAGGCGTTTGACACCACCATCGATAAGGCCGACCCTGCCATGGTGATGATGGCATTGGCCACCTATCAGGCCATTGACCCCAATGATCCCGCAGTGTTTTCCTCAATCATCATTGACGGGCATCTTCGCGGCGATCTGGGATATGACGGCGTAGTGATTTCGGATTCGATGTCGGCAGCGGCTGTGAGCGCCTATGACACCACTCAATTGGGAGTCAAACTCGTGGAAGCCGGCGGCGATTTGGTCTGCATCGGAGACACCAACTATGTCGTGCCGATTCTGGATGGATTGTCTACGCGGGCGGCATCGGATCCCGCCTTCGCCAATAAGGTCACTCAGTCGGCGATTCGTGTGATGACGTTGAAAATCAAGATGGGGTTGGCTTAAATAATACGCTGCGGTTGCCGTCAGTGCTGCTTGGAATACAGGCCATGCTTGCCGATGTACTGCACCACGCCATCCGGGACCAGATACCAGACCGGTTCGTCGTGCTCGGCACGACGGCGCACATCGGTTGAGGAGATGGCCAAAGCCGGTATTTCCAGGGTATCGACCTTACCTTCGGGCAGCGTGACGCCATCCGGGCTGGAATATCCGGGGCGCGTGACGGCCACGAAGTGGGCAAGATTCCACATCAAGTCGGCGTCCTTCCACTGCATGATCTCAGCCACGGCATCAGCGCCTGTGATGAAGAACAACTCTGCATCGGGATGCTGGGCGCGAATGTCTTTAAGCGTATCGATGGTGTAGGTGACACCTGGACGGTCGATATCCACGCGAGACACGGTGAACTTGGGGTTGGATGCCGTGGCAATCACTGTCATCAGATAGCGGTCCTCGGCGTTGGTGACTTCCTTATCAAGCTTGAATACAGGCCGACCCGTGGGCACGAAAATCACTTCATCAAGGTCGTACACCCATGCGACTTCGGACGCCGCGACCAAGTGGCCGTTGTGAATCGGGTCGAATGTGCCGCCCATAATGCCGATGCGCAGACGCGTGTGCCAATTGCCGCGCGCGGAAAGGCGACCTTTGCCATGGCTATTCGCGCCGCCCGGCACAGACAGATCAGACATACGCCGTTCGGCTTCGCCCTGTGCGACAGCAATGATTTCAGCCGGATCGCTGCTGCTCATGCTTTGCCACCTTCGCCGCCTTCGTTGGCGCTTTCGGTTTCCTGCTCGATTTCATTGGCAGTGGGATTGTCTTCCTTGGGATCGATCTTACCCATGTCTTCGTCCCACTCATCCTGCACCACGCGGCGAATCTCAGCGAACGTAGGCAGAGGGAAGTCCGGCTGATACAGTCGACGGACCTCGGCCACGCGTTCGGTGATGCGAATCAGCGTGTCCGTCATGCCATCGATATCGCCATCATGCTCCATCTGCGTGTATTTGGCGATGTAGCTTTCCATCAGATCCATGTGTTCGCGCACGGTTTTGAGCTGGGCATCAGTCAAATCCGCAATCTCCGGCGATTCATTCTCCGGCCAACCGATAAGCACTGCATCCGCGTACTCGAGCGACGCTCGCTGCGCCGCCGAAGCGATGCCATCCTCAATCTGCACGAGAAACACGTAGCGCACAATGCTCAGGCGCTCAGCCGCAATCTTGAGATTGAGTTTGGGATCGTTGAGGTCAATATCCGGCCGTAGCTCAACTGTGGCGTTGTCCTCGCTCTTCACATTCTCGCTCATGCGCGCACCTGCCCCGTTCCATAGCCAATCCACTTCGTGGTGGTCATTTCCCTCAAGCCCATGGGTCCGCGCGCGTGCATCTTTTGGGTGGAGATGCCGAGCTCGGCGCCGAATCCGAACACACCGCCATCAGTGAAACGGGTGGAGGCGTTGACCATGACCACGGCCGAGTCGATGCGCTTGGTGAATTCCTCGATGGCCGCATAGTCCTCGGCAATGATGGATTCGGTGTGACCGGTGGAATGGATGTTGATATGGTCAATGGCCGATTCAAGGCTTGGCACCACCTTAATACCCATCTTGAGCGCCAGGTATTCGGTATCCCAGTCCTCCTCGGTGGCATGATTCAGTTCAAGCCCTTCAATGGCGGCGCCTTCGAGGATGTCGTACGAAGTTTCATCCGCTTGCAGCACGACGTTCGCCTGCGTCAACGCTGCGGCAATCTGAGGCAGGAATTCAGCGGCGACGTCCTCATGCACCAGCAGTTTCTCGGCCGCATTGCACACACCCACACGCTGGGTTTTGGCGTTCAACACAATCGGAATGGCCTTGACGAGGTCTGCGGACCTGTCGATATAGATATGGACGTTGCCGGCACCGGTCTCAATAACCGGCACCTTGGAATTGCGCACCACGGCTTGGATGAGCCCCGCACCGCCGCGTGGCACCAACACATCGATATGGCCACGGGCCTCCATCATGGCGGTGGCGCCGGCACGGCCATACTGGTCGACGGACTGCACTAGAGCCGGATCAAAACCGTGAGCTTCCAGCACTGGGGCGATAACGCTCAAGGTGGCGGCATTGGTACGTTCGGCGGCGTGCCCACCTCGCAGCAGCGCAGCATTACCGGACTTCAGGCACAGGCTGGCCACGTCAACAGTGACGTTGGGGCGAGCTTCGTAAATCATGCCGATGACACCCATGGGCACTCGCGTTTGGGTGAGACGCAATCCGTTAGGCAGGTTATAGCCACGCACGATTTCACCAACCGGATCGGGCAACGTTGCCACATGGCGCACGTCTTGGGCTGCGGCGGCCACGCGCGGCGTATCGAAAAGCAGGCGATCGAGCTTGCCCGCGTCCATGCCGTTTTCCTTGGATTCAAGCATGTCCAGCGCATTGGCGGCCTCGATATCGGCGGCATGCTCGTCCAGCGCATCCGCAATGGCCAGCAGCAGCTCGTTCTTGGCTTCGGTGTTCGCCTGGGCAAGGCGTTGCTGTGCGCTCGCGGCCTGATCGGCCTGACGGCACACCGCGTCGAATACCTCAGGACTCAGTTCATCACTCATAACATTCAAGCCTAACTCACCAAATGGTCTAACGCAGTGTAATTTCCGCGGTTGTTGCGCCCCACGGCTATATTTTCTGACCTTTTGCCCTCATCACTATCCCTCCAGCATCCTTCAGCGACAGAATTTCAGGAAATGACCCCTATACTTCTAAATTTCTGTCGCTCAGCTCCGCTCAGCGTCAGAATTCTCGGAAATAAACCCATTAATCCTAAATTTCTGTCACTGAGTACTTCTTAGCGACAGAAATTTAGGAGCATAGGACTAATTTCCTGAATTTCTGTCGCTAAACAATCAAAACGAGACGTCCGCGACGTCTGACCGAGGCAGACGATAGAATAATGAAGATTTGTAGTATCTTTCATTCCCGAGAATAAGGATTCAACCGTGGCTACCACCTTCCATTCCACTCGCAGCACCACCGATTCGCTGACCGCCAAGCAGGCGATTCGTAAGGGCATTGCCGACGACGGCGGCCTGTTCGTCTCTGACGCATTGGGCGAGACCAAGGTGGATGTCGCCTCGCTGCCGGGCAAGACCTACCAGCAGATCGCCGCCGAAGTGCTGGGCGCGCTGCTGCCGGACTTCACCGCCGAGGAACTGGGCCAGTGCATCGCCGATGCCTATGGCGAGCAGTGGTCCGACGAGCGTATCACTCCATTGAAGCCTCTGGGTGACGATTACGTGCTCGAACTGTTCAACGGTCCAACCTCCGCATTCAAGGATGTGGCCCTGCAGATTCTGCCGCGTTTCATGGCGCACACCACGCCAGCCGACGGCGACGCGGACGAGAAGATCATGATTCTCACCGCCACCTCCGGCGACACCGGCAAGGCCGCGCTGGCCGGCTTCGCGGACGCTCCGGGCACCGCGATCACCGTCTTCTACCCGGAAGGCAAGGTCTCTCAGGTCCAGGAGCTGCAGATGACCACGCAGGCCGGCTCGAACGTGCAGGTGGCCGCTGTGGAAGGCAACTTCGACGACGCCCAGTCCGCGGTCAAGCGCATTTTCGGCGACCGTGCCCTGGCCGAGCGTCTCGCCGGCAATGCTCACGTAGTGCTTTCCTCCGCCAACTCCATCAATGTGGGCCGTCTGGTGCCGCAGGTCGTCTACTACTTCTCCGCCTACGCCCAGCTGCTAGCCGATCAGGTGATCAACGTTGGCGATGAGGTCGAGTTCGTGGTCCCGACCGGCAACTTCGGCGATATCCTCGCCGGCTACTACGCCAAGCTGCTCGGCCTGCCGGTCAAGCACCTCGTGGTAGCTTCCGACAAGAACAACGTTCTGTTCGATTTCCTGACCACCGGTACCTACAACCGTCAGCGCCCGTTCTTCCAGACCATCTCCCCCTCGATGGACATCCTCATCTCCTCCAACCTGGAGCGCATGCTGTACTACTTGTCCGAGGGCGACACCCGCCTGATCTCCATGCTGATGAACGACCTCAACCAGTGGGGCACGTACGAGATTCCGGAAGAGCTGCTGGCCAAGATTCGCCAGATCTTCGGCACCGGCTGGGCCGACGAGGACCAGGTGCGCGAATCCATCAAGCACTGCTGGGATGAGAACCATTACGTAATCGACCCGCACACCGCCTGCGGCTACTACCTGCTTGAGCAGATGCCGCGCGATCCGCTGACCCCACGCGTGCTGCTCTCCACCGCCAGCCCCTACAAGTTCCCGCGCGTGGTGAACGAGGCATTGGGCTTCGACGCCACCGGCACCGACTTCGAGTGCATGGATGTGCTGGCCCACGAGACCGGCACCACCGCCCCGGCCGCCCTGCGTGGTCTTGAGACCGCCGACGTGCGGTTCAAGGACGTTGTGGCCATCGACGGCATGGAAGATTACGTCGAAAAGGCCGCCCAGGCGCTGTGATAGTCCGCTGACGGCACTAACTGACAATTCCCAACCGATACATGCTTTACCAGCATGTATCGGTTTTTTGTTTTCTGATGTCACAAGTCGAAGGTCCAGGCATGTTCAAGCATGTCCGAGCCTTGTCACGCGCGGCTTTCTTGCGGCTTTTCACCTGCAACGAGCCAATGGCGTGTTGCTTGTTTTTCTAGGAAGGCGGGAATCGCCATGCTGCCGGCGAACGGGAAAATCCATGTGGTTTGTTAGGTTCTGTTTCTGCAACTGAATAGTCCCATGAGGGAGTAGACAGCATTGCGGCGAAGGGCTCGGCCCAAACCGCAATGTGGCAAGTCAACATCGTGGCCGTCGGCAGTTCCGTTACGGTCTGGCTTTGCCTTAAATGACGAGACTCATGTACCGCGGAGTATGCGATACATGGTCGTCAACGATTCGTTTGGCTGCGTGCCGCCATGTTGCGCGGTACGCGAGTGATATTACGCGGGTTTCAGTGCGGTGTGTCAACCAAACGAGAGGAACATATGACCACGGCCAACGGGCAGACGCCCGCACCATTCATGCAGAATGCGCCAGCAGTCATCAGCACGCTGGGCACCGATGCACATCAAGGCCTGACCAGCGAACAGGCCGCGCACAACCTGAACCAGTACGGCCCCAACGCCTTCACCAAGCCGAAGCCGGAATCGATGCTTTCCCGCATCGTCAAGACGGCCGCCGACCCGATGCTCATCATGCTTATGATCGCGGCGGCCATCACCCTGGGCGTCAACATCACCCGCGCCATGGCCGGCGGCCACGCCGACATTCTCGAATGCGTGGGCATCTTCTTCGCCATCGCCCTGTCCGTGACAATCACCGTGGTGATGGAGGGTCGCAGCGCCAAGGCATTCGAAGCGCTGAACGACATCAATGACGACACGACCGTCACCGTGGTGCGCGATGGCGAGGTCACGCTGGTGTCGCAGCGAGACATCACCATCGGCGATGTGCTGCAGATCAGCACCGGCGACAAGCTGCCGGCCGATGCGCGCCTCATCGAATCGAACGATCTGACCGCCGACGAATCCGCGCTCACCGGCGAAAGCGTGCCGAGTGCCAAAGCCACCGACGCCGTGTTCACCGACCCGAAGACCCCGGTGGCCGACCGCACGAACATGCTCTATTCCGGCTGCTTCGTGACCGCCGGCAATGGCCGTGCCGTGGTCACCGCCGTGGGCGACGACACCGAGTTCGGCAAGATCGCCCGCGAACTGCGCGCCGCCAACACCGGTATGACGCCGCTGCAGGAGAAGCTCGCGAAGCTCGGCAAGGTGATCGCCGTGGTGGGCTCGATTGTGGCCGCACTGGTGTTCGTGCTTCAGGTGGCCCGGTTCGTGGCTTCCGGCACCGCCTCGTTCGACACGATTTCCGAGGCGTTCATCACCTCCATAACACTGATCGTGGCCGCCGTGCCCGAAGGCCTGCCGACCATCGTGGCCGCGTGCCTCGCGGTGAACATCATCAAAATGTCCAAGCAGAACGCGCTGGTCAAGAAGATGGTGGCGTGCGAGACCATCGGCTGCATCAACGTGATCTGCTCGGACAAAACCGGCACATTGACCCAGAACCGCATGACCGTGATCGAGGCGTACAATGCACCGGGCCGCGCCTTGGAGAAGCCCGAGCAGATCAGGAACCGCATGCTGCTGGAGAACTTCTGCGTCAACGGCACCGCCGACGTGACCTTCCCGGGCGCCACCGAAGCCGAGGCCGGCGCGATGCCGGAATTCATCGGCAACCCCACCGAATGCGCACTGTTGGTCGCCGCGCACAAGGCCGGACTCGACTACCGGATTCGCCGCGAGCGCGCGACGGTGCTCCACACGTATCCGTTCTCGTCGGAGACCAAGAGCATGACCACTGTGGTGCGTGACGGCGACGGCATTACCGTGTTCGCCAAAGGCAGCCCGGAGAAGATGCTCGACCTGTGCGCCGTCGACGCCAAGACGCGCGGCGAAATCGAACGGGAGATCGCGAAGTTCCAGGCGCAGTCCTGCCGAGTGCTCGGCTTCGCCCACCGCCATATTTCCGATAAGGACGCCGACACTGCGGCTCTCGATTACGCTGCCGACCGCGCCGGCTTGGAATCCGGCATGATGTTCGACGGCTTCGTGGCCATCGTGGATCCCCTGCGCGAGGATGTGCCCGGTGCCGTGGAGCGCTGCCGCAAGGCGGGCATCGAGCTCAAGATGCTCACCGGCGACAACATCGTGACCGCCACGGCCATCGCCAACGAACTCGGCATTCTGGACGAGCGGCATATCGCCGTCGAGGCGCGCCAGATCGAGGAAATGAGCGACGAGGAACTGTCCCGCGAAATCGGCCGCATCCGCGTGATCGCCCGCAGCACGCCGGTTATCAAGATGCGCGTGGTGAACGCTCTGAAAGCCCAGGGCAATGTGGTGGCGGTGACCGGCGACGGCATCAACGACGCGCCCGCCATCAAGAACGCGGACGTGGGCATCGCCATGGGCATCGCCGGCACCGAGGTGTCCAAGGAAGCCAGCGATATCGTGATGCTGGACGATTCCTTTGCCACCATTGTCAAGGCCGTGCACTGGGGCCGTGGCATTTACGAGAATTTCCAGCGATTCATCCAGTTCCAGCTCACCGTGAACCTGTCTTCGGTGGTCGTGGTACTCGCCTCGCTGTTCAGTGGTCTGGCCGCGCCGTTCACCGCATTGCAGCTGCTGTGGGTCAACATCATCATGGATGGCCCGCCCGCGCTGACGCTCGGTATGGAGCCGATTCGCGACAATCTTATGGACGGCAGGCCCACCCGCCGTGACGCCGGGATCGTCTCGCGCGGCATGCTGGAGCGCATCATCGTCTCCGGCGCGTTCATCGCCGTGGTGTTCATGGCGCAAAGCTGGACGAACTTCATGGGCGGCACCGCCGAACAGCAGTCGACCATTCTGTTCACGCTGTTCGTGGTATTCCAGCTGTTCAACGCCTTCAACAGCCGCGAGCTGGGCAACGCCAGCCTGTTCGCCAATCTGCTGCGCAATAAGGTGATGATCGGCGTGTTCGCGCTGATGTTCGCACTTCAGGTGCTAGTGGTGCAATTCGGCGGCGCGATGTTCCGCACCGTGCCGCTGCCGATCGACATGTGGCTGAAAATCATCGCGGTCGGTTTCGGCGTGGTGGTGCTGCAGGAAGTTATCAAGACCGTCAAGCGCGCAGCCGCCGCCATCCGCGCGCGCCGCACGGCCAATGAAAGCGATTCCCAGCAACCGCACCAGCCAATCGCTCTGGATCTGGTGGACTGATAACACACCGATAACGGAAAGAGACCGACAGATTCCTGTCGGTCTCTTTTCATTCGCGGTCGGACAAATGCGCGGCTAGAGTTCTTTGGCTCGGTAGATGCGGATGGCTATAAGCATGGAGCCAAAAAATGCGAGCAGACACAACACGGCGAGAACAAGCGCCGTATGCCACCAGATCGTCAGGAAATCGGCAATATTCAGCAATAGCCATTGCCAGTCGACAGGCAATCGAGCCAGCAGCGCAATGACGGCATACAAGCCAACCATGACCGCGCCAAAGGCCATCATCATCTTGCGGAATGTGAACCGGCATGCACAGGCCAGCAGCACCGACCCAAGAATGATAGCCAAAGCGAAGATGGAGGCACCTGATGCCAAGGCACCAATCCACCCCATATCTGCTATATCGCCAAAGATAATGAAGATGCCACCGCATATCACCACATCCAGAGCCCAGAGCAGGCCAACCACCAACAGAAAGAGGTACCGACCTACAACTTGCGCAGTGCGTGAAACAGGAATCAGCCCTCGCATGGCACTGTGCCCTGCAGATTCCT
>ENA-OWXH01000237-OWXH01000237.1-human-gut-metagenome-genome-assembly--contig:-NODE-237-length-13489-cov-8.32403_pt1 | contig 13489 bp, 15 predicted proteins | sample MGYA00249245_ERZ652057 | MGnify/ENA primary metagenome ERZ652057 (study PRJEB26925, sample SAMN05827269) | human gut metagenome | biome: ENVO:2100002; feature: ENVO:00000062; material: ENVO:00002003...
GGGCCATTGTTTACCAACAGTTGCTACTGTAATGCCGACTCTGTACACATGGCAATGTCTGAGCGTGCGTTTTGAGCAAAAACGTCGTATCTTTTGTGAGCGCTCACATTGTGGATCGCCGGCAACCGATATGCGGTTTCCCGTATTGGACCGACGGCGTGAATCCACGGAAGCTGGGGCTCACGTCCGGTCAGCGAACCAACAACTTGGACACTTCAGTGTCCAGCTTGCCGATGCCGCCACTGAATTCATGGAAACGGCTTACCTGCGGCAATGCCACTTCGATGGGGAAGGTGACGATCAAGGTACCATGTTCCACGCTGATGGCGGCATCTATGCCGTCGCGGAACTCATTGCTGACGCCTTGCACCATCGTGTTGGTCAGCGTGCTGTCTTTGAGTTCGTATTTCAATCCTGGTTCGTTCACGCCAAGTGAAACATCGGAGTGGGAGAACGCCGACACCATTCGTCCGTCCTCGGGTACCGGGTGCGCGGGGAAGGAGAGCTTGCCATCCGTGATTGCTGTGACTATCAGTCCGTCGCCATACAGATATCCGCTTGCCCCGTGCCCAGCCAGCAAGGTCATGAGCTGAATGCCGGAAATCGTATGGTCAATGCGTCCGCCCAGACCTCCATAGACATGGAATTCGCGGCAGCCCGCCGCCCAGCCGACTTTCAAGGCGGAGAGCATGTCCGGGTCATCCTTCAGCGAGGGCAGCGTAATCGTGCGTACGTCGGTGCGGGGCGGGCGTCCTTCCAATGAGTCGAAATCGCCCACCATCACATCGGGGACGATGCCCAGCTCGCGTGTATGATCCAGTCCGCCATCGGCCGCTACCACATACGCGCCATCCGGCACCACGGGAGTTCCGGCATAGTATTCTCCGGCTCCGAAAATCACGCATACCTTACTCATATCCGACTACTGTAGCCGTTGCGCGGCCTGCGGGGAAGAAAATACTGATAGGCTACGCAACAGAACAGTAGTGATCAGGCAGGGGAACGAAGGTGATGGCACAGATTACCGAGGCGAGCGAGAGACCGATTCTCAAATCGAAGGTGTTCCTCTGCGTCACCGAGTTCTTCTCCGGCATGTCCGTCATGGCCGCGGAACTTGGCGCGTCCCGTCTGCTTGCGCCCTATTTCTCCAGCTCGCAGATTGTATGGACCATTATCATCGGCACCATCATGATCGCCTTGGCATTGGGCGCGGTGTTCGGCGGCCGCTGGACCGACAAGGACCCGAACCCGGACAAGCTCTATATGCGCATTATGGTGGCCGCCGCGCTGATCCTCGGCATGGGCACCGGCACCTACGCCCGCCAGCTGAAGCAGTATTATCCGAAAATGAACATCGCCAGCGTGTTCGGCAATGGGAACATGCTGACGGCCGACGTGCCGAATACCACGAACCGCGAACTGTTCGCCAAGAAGCCGGGTTCCGGCTCCGAAGAGAACTCCATGCAGTAGGCCTCCAAGGCACTCAACCTGCGTGAGACCACTTACGAGCGAACCGGACTCATCGTCGACCATTCTCACAGACGACAAAGCGCCGGTCGAAGTGCTGGGCATGCATGCCATTGATCAAATCATCGCCGAGGAAGCCGGCCCGTATCGTCAGATTCTGAAAGATGAGGGTATTGGCGGCCTGCTGCGCGCCGTGCAGTAGGGAACCCGACACACGGCCCGTCAATGTCCGGGCATATGGTAGACTTTCCATTTGGCTTGAGAAATCAAGAAAGCGGGGCACCCCCACCTGGAAGCTTTTCAAGGCCTCGGGTTCAAGGCAAACAGCCTAGCGATTGTGCCAGATGAATGAGCGCAATCAGGAATGACGATATGTCTGCGTGCATGTGCGTGAATGCGTATGTTCCGGCTTGCCATGAACCATCGAGCGTTGATTGCATTTCATCAAGGAGCCCTGCCCAAGGAATTGAAGCAGAGGATTGGAGTCATCATCAGCGACGAACCACGCATTAACGACGAGATTCGCGTCCCGCAGGTACGCCTGATCGGCCCGAAGGGCGAGCAGGTGGGCGTCATCGCGACTTCCGTCGCGCTGAACCTGGCCAAGGAGGCAAACCTCGATCTCGTCGAGGTGGCCCCGAACGCGAAGCCTCCGGTCGCCAAGCTCATCGATTACGGCAAGTTCAAGTACAACGAGAAGATCAAGGCTCGTGAAGCTCGTCGTAACCAGAGCACCGCGGAAATCAAGGAGATTCGTTTCCGCCTGAAGATCGACGACCACGATTTCGACGTGAAGAAGGGCCATGTGACCCGCTTCCTCAACGGAGGCGACAAGGTCAAAGTCACCATCATGTTGCGCGGTCGTGAGATCTCCCGCCCGATCGGTGGTGTGGAACTGCTGCAGCGTCTGGCCGACGATGTCGAGGAATTCGGCACCGTTGAGTCCAAGCCGAAGCAGGAGGGTCGCAACATCATCATGACCCTCGCGCCGAAGGGCAAGAAGGTGCATACCCAGTCCGAGCAGCGCCGTCGTGGCGCCGAGTCCCGCGCCGAGCGTCAGGCTCGTCAGGCGGCTCGTCTGGCGGCCAAGCAGGAGTCGCAGGCTCAGGCCGCGGCCGATGCGAAGACCGCGATTTCTCAGAAGACTTCCGACAAGAAGCAAACCAGCAAGGAGGGCAGCAATGCCGAAGATGAAAACTAATTCCGCCGCTTCCAAGCGCGCCAAGATCACCGGCACCGGCAAGGTGAAGCATGTCGGTTCCGCCATGCGCCACAACCTCGAGCACAAGTCCGCTCGCAAGCGCCGTGAACTGTCCGCCGACGATGTGCTGCGCGGCGGCCAGGCCAAGAAGCTGCACCAGCTTCTGCAGAAGTGAGCATAGGGCTTACCTGGAAATAACAAGACTTTAGAAAGCTGAGGAATAGATTATGGCACGTGTCAAGCGCGCAGTGAACGCCCACAAGAAGCGTCGCGTTGTTCTCGAGAGGGCTTCCGGCTACCGTGGCCAGCGCTCCCGCCTGTACCGCAAGGCCAAGGAACAGCTGCTGCACTCCTTTAACTACAACTTCCGTGACCGCAAGGCTCGCAAGGGCGACTTCCGCAAGCTGTGGATCCAGCGCATCAATGCTGCCGTCCGCGCTGAGGGCATCACCTACAACCGCTTCATCCAGGGCCTGCGTCTCGCCGGCATCGAGCTGGATCGTCGCGCTCTCGCCGAGCTCGCCGTCTCCGACCCGGACACCTTCAAGACCATCGTGGACGCCGCCAAGGCTGCTCTGCCTGAGGACGTCAACGCTCCGGTTGAGGCCTGAGTCTATCGACATCTGGTAAGAACCCCGCCATTGTGCGGGGTTTTCGCATATGTGGCGGTAAGGATTCGCTATGAAATTTGTGATTGCACCGGATTCATTCAAAGGATGTATGACGGCAAAGCAGGCATGCGCGGCTATTCGAGATGGTTTGCTGCGGGTGTTTCCGGATGCCGAATACGTGATGGTGCCGATGGCCGATGGCGGCGAAGGCACGGTTCGCTCTTTGGTGGATGCCACTCATGGCCGCATATGCAGTGCGCAGGTGCTCGATCCGCTGCAGCGAGAGACCTTTGCGGAATACGGCATTCTTGGGAATGCTAACGATTCCGGACTTACTGCGATAATCGAGATGTCCGCCGCGAGCGGCATTCAATTCGTCGACGAACACACCCGCAATCCGCTCGTCGCCACCACTTATGGCACAGGCCAGCTCATGAAGCACGCGCTTGATGATGGAGTCCGCACGATCATACTTGGTGTGGGAGGCTCAGCCACGAATGATGGCGGTGCAGGCATGGCAGAGGCATTGGGCGTCCGCTTCCTTGACGAACACGGCAATCCCATTCCCCGCGGTGGCGGTTTTCTTGATCGACTTGCCACGGTGGATGTGTCGGGGCTTGACCCGCGCATCGCAAACACGCGCATACTGATCGCCTCCGATGTGACTAATCCACTTGTGGGGCCGACCGGAGCCTCGGCGGTATTCGGTCCGCAGAAGGGTGCGACGCCGCAGATGGTCACCCAACTCGACAATAATCTTGCCCATTATGCGGCGGTGATCAAGGATCAACTGGGCATCGATGTGGCCCATACGCCCGGAGCCGGCGGCGCAGGCGGTCTTGGCGCGGGACTGCTCGCCTTCACCCAGTCCACGATGCGTGCCGGCGTGGATATCGTCTCTTCCACGGTCCGTCTTGTCGAGCGCGCCGAAGGCGCCGACTACTGCTTCACCGGCGAAGGCGGCATTGACTTTCAGACGAAATTCGGCAAAACGCCGATGGGAGTGGCCAAGGCGGTGCGAGAGCGTAATCCGCATATCGGTGTGGTCGCTTTTGCCGGACATGTGGGCGAAGGCATCGACCAACTCTATGACGTGGGTGTCGATGCGGTGTTCGGCATTGTTCCCGGTGCCATGCCATTGAACGAGGCCATTGCCGATGGGCCAAGGAATCTCATTCGCGCGGCGGAAAACGTCGGACGTCTGATACGTCTCGGACGGCGTTGAGGCCGGCACAGAACGATGGCGTAATATGAGCCGTTATGGGCGTTGACGGATTCGGCACACTGCGGGAGCAGTTCCTCGTGCATATCGGCATCGAACGGGGACTCGCCAAAGCCACCGTCTCCGCCTATGAATCCGACCTCAATAAATATGTTGCCTGGCTTCAGACCCATGGCATCACCAAGCCGGATGATATAGCCAAACAGGATGTCGAGGACTATATCGCCGCACTTGATGCGGACGGGGAATCCGCGCGATCCAAGGCCCGCCGATTGGCCTCCATCCACGAATTTCACCGTTTTGCCTTGGCCCAGCATGCGGTATTGGCGGATGTGGCCGCTTCGGTCAAAGCCCCCAAAGGGGCCAGTGTGTTGCCGGACGTGTTGAGCGTTGACGAGGTGTCCCGGCTGCTGGATGCCGCAGCCGTCGGCGGTTCCACCGACCCGGTGGTGTTGCGGGACAAGGCCCTTCTCGAATTCATGTACGCCACCGGATGCCGCGTCTCGGAGGCCGTGGGCACGAATCTGGACGACATCGACCTTGAGGAGAAGGTCGTCCGATTGATGGGCAAGGGGTCCAAGCAACGGCTGGTGCCGTTGGGCAGTTATGCCCGTAACTCAGTCGTGGCGTATCTCAACGCGGGTCGAGGCGAGCTGGAACGCAGATCAACGGCCAAAGTCCCTGAGCGTCGAGCGCTGTTCCTGAACAAGCGAGGCAAACGCATCTCACGCCAATCGGTATGGGAAATCGTCAAAACAGCGGGGGAGCGGGCCGGCATCACCAAGCCGCTGCATCCGCATACGCTGCGGCATTCGTTCGCCACTCATCTGATTCAGGGCGGTGCGGACGTGCGCACCGTACAGGAACTGCTGGGCCATGCCAGCGTCACCACCACGCAGATATATACGCACGTGAGTCCCGAGGCTCTGATCGAAACGTATCTCACCGCGCATCCCAGAGCGCGTTAGCGGCGATGAGACGGATTGTTTCGGCATACTGGTGTGGCGCGATGTGGTAACTGTGGCAGCGAACGGATAAGAGTAGGCTAGTCGGGAGAAATCAGAGTTTGATGGAAGGTTCAGGCATGGCAGATCGTCGCGGCAGCAGCACATTCCGCCAAGGTACGTTGCCGATGGACGAAACGTATGTCGCTGCACCATCTCGGAACACGGATATTGATAAGGTAGACGATATGCCTACCGATTTTCTTGGACGTGAATACGAAACCTTCCCGGCTCCCGAACCGTTGCAGCAGCACGGTCCGGCTCGAGTCATTGCCATGTGCAACCAGAAGGGCGGTGTGGGCAAGACCACGAGTTCCATTAACATCGCCGGAGCTTTGGCACAGTATGGCCGCCGAGTGCTTATCGTCGACTTTGATCCGCAAGGTGCCGCCACCGTGGGCTTGGGCATCAATGCGAATACCGTGGAGAGCACCATTTACACCGCATTGTTCGATATGTCTGTGGATCCCCATGATGTGGTGCAGCACACCGCGTTCGACAACATCGATGTGATTCCTGCAAACATTGACTTGTCGGCGGCCGAAGTCCAGCTGGTCACCGAGGTGGGCCGAGAACAGATTCTCAACGGTGTGCTGCGCAAGCTCAAGGCCGAATACGATGTCATCATCGTGGATTGCCAGCCTTCGCTTGGCCTGCTCACGGTGAACGCCCTGGCCGCAGCCGATGGCGTGATCATTCCGGTGGCCGCCGAATTCTTTGCCCTTCGTGGTGTGGCTCTGCTCATGCAGTCCATCGAGAAGGTCCAGTCCCGCATCAATCCCGCGTTGGAGGTCTACGGCGTGCTGGTGACCATGTACACCAACACCCTCCACTGCGAGGAAGTATGCCAACGTATCTATGAGGCGTTCGAGAACAAGGTGTTCCACACGTTCATCTCTCGATCCATCAAGTTGCCTGACTCCAGTGTGGCTGCGGCCCCCATCGTTATCTACGCCCCCGGGCACAAGACCGCCAAGGAATACCGCGAGGTGGCCCGCGAGCTCGTGTCTCGCGGCATTGTGGCCTGATGAGCGAAACTCTCGTAAGCCAGCAGGAGGAAGTCGAGGCCGCCATAGGCTCCGGCTTCCAGGTGAATCTTGAGGTCTATTCCGGGCCATTCGATGCGTTGCTCGGCATGATCGCCAACAACAAGCTCGAGCTGACCGAGGTTTCGCTCTCCTCGATCACCGGGGAATTCCTGGCTTATGTGCGTGGCCTTGACTTCACGAAGAACATGGATGAGGCCAGTGCGTTCCTGGATGTTGCTTCGATTCTGGTGGAGGCCAAAAGCGTGGCCATCCTGCCCGGTGGCGAGGAGAATCAGCATGACGAGCAGAGTCTCGAGGCACTGCGCGAACGCGATCTGCTGTTCGCTCGCCTGATTCAGTACCGCGCCTACAAGCAGGCGGCCGGCGATTTCCGCGCGCGATTCGCCGCCAATTCCGGGCGGTTCCCCCACCCGGCTTATATGGATGAGGGCATACAGGCCATGCTGCCCGAGCTCGTGTGGACGCTCACGCCCGCGGAACTGGCGAAACTCGCCGCACAGGTGATCGCCAATGCACCGGCCTCAGAGGTGTCGGTTCACCAACTGCATGTGCCGTTGGTCGATTTGCGGGCGCAATCCGTGGTGGTGCGTGACCGATTGCGCAAGGCTTTGGAATCTGGTAGTCAATCGATGTCATTTAGCGAGCTGACCCAGGATTGCGCATCCCGTATCGAGGTGGTTGCCCGGTTCATGGCCGTGCTGGTGTTCTTCAAACAAGGTGTGCTGCAATATCGGCAGAATGGGCCGTTCGAGGAGCTGCATCTGCGATGGGTCGCCGGTGTGGATGATGCCATGAGCGACGTGAACATTTCTGAAGGCGATTTTGCGTAAGAGAGGTGACCGATGAGCGAGCGCAACGAATATGACGAACATAATGGGCAGACGGAAGCAGCGGAGCAGTCGCGTCCCGAATATGTGGACTTTACCGTCGATGATTTTCCCGGCGGGCTGGCCGCATGTCTGGAGGCCATTCTTATGGTCGCCGACCAGCCACAGACTGTAGAGGATATGGCCCGTGTGCTGGTGGTGGGTGAGAGCGACGTGGAAGATGCATTGCAGGCACTGCGTACCGAATATGAGGGTGATGCGGCTCGTGGCATTCGCCCGCGAGGATTTGAACTGCGTCATACCGCACGAGGATGGCAGTTCGCCAACCGCGCCGAATTCGAGCCGGTCGTCTCCGCGTTCGTCACCGATGGGCAGACCGCGCGGCTGAGCCAGGCGGCTTTGGAGGCGCTGGCTATTGTGGCTTACCGGCAACCGGTCACCCGTGCGCAGGTGGCGGCAATCCGTGGCGTCAACTCCGATGGCGTGATTCGCTCGCTCGCCGTGCGAGGCCTTATCGCAGAGAACGGCATGGACCCTGATTCCCGTGCAGCGCTGCTGGTCACGTCTGAGTTTTTCCTGGACCAGATGGGACTCAATAGCCTTGACGAGTTGCCATCGTTGGCCCCGTTCCTGCCGTCTGTGGCGGAAATGACAAGACCCGGCGAATCAGACGAGGAGCCGGTTTCCTGACAGCACGGTCTGCGGTAATGCAGACCGTTTTTGTTACTGTTCTCGCATATATTGTGACTTATAGTCATTATGACTATAAGTAGTGCTATGCTGTCTGACCAGAAAGAATATTTCACTGGAAAGAGGCAAGGCATGGGATTCGGCAATGTGTCGGAGCGCCGCAGTGCACCACCGCAGGTTGGTGTGTCCGTGGTGATCTTGGCGCTTGGTCCTGATGACATGCCCGAACATGGCGCAACGCAAGCCGAATCTGCTGAGACCGGAGCTGGAACACCTCATTCCCGTCTGTGGTTGCCGTTGGTCAAGCGAGTCCGTCAGCCTTTCCTCGGCACTTGGGCTCTGCCCGGAGGCGACCTGAGGTCCGATTGGTCGCTGGAACAGTCCGCTTACTCCGCATTGGAGTCAACTACTGCGCTGCATCCTCGCTACCTCGAGCAGCTGTACACCTTTGGCGGGCCAGAGCGCTCCCATGGTGGATTGCCGATGGTCTCCGTCGTGTACTGGGCGCTCGTAGGCCAGGCCGAGGCCGCGCATTTCGAGGATGGCGATAATGTGCGCTGGTTCCCCGAGGATGAGCTGCCGCCGTTGGCTTTCGACCATCGCGAGATTATCGACTACGCACTGCTTCGGTTGCGCTCCAAAATCGAATACTCTGACGTGGCCACCCGTCTGCTCGGTCCCACCTTCACTTTGCGGCAGTTGCACGGCGTATACGAGGCCATCGCCGGAGAAAGCCTTGATTTGGCGAATTTCCGTCGCAAAATGCTCTCCTCCGGCGATCTTGAAGACACCGGTGAGAAAGTGCGTGAAGGCCGTCAGCGGCCGGCAGCCGTGTACCGATATGTGCCTCAGCTACCTGCCCATACCGGAACGCCGCATGAATTCGACGGCAGTGGCATTGCGGCAATGGCCAAGCGCAACGAACGCAAGGATGTGCTTGCCGCATTGAGCCCATCCGCACAGATTTGATTTTTGCCATGCCTGCAGGCACGGCGCATAGACGTTACAGAAAGGAACCGCTATGACCGCATCATTCATTGCGCCCTCCGTTGACGAGATCATCGCCAAGCTGGGCGCGCAAAGCACCTGCGACGCAGGACTGACCCAGGACCCGTGGCACTTCGACACCACCACACCCAGCTACGGTCCCGGTGCCTCGATGCTCGACCGTCTGCCCGCCAACGCGCCGCGCCAGCAGGTGTTGCCGGACGAATACCGCAAGGCCTCCGACGAGGAACTGCAGCAGCGCATCTCCGACGCCAAGCAGCGTCTCGGCTCCAAACTGTTGATTCTGGGCCACTTCTACCAGCGTGACGAGATCATCAAGCACGCCGATTTCGTGGGCGACTCCTTCCAGCTGGCCAAGAACGCCACCGAACGCCCGGACGCCGACCACATCGTGTTCTGCGGCGTGCACTTCATGGCCGAAACCGCCGACATCCTCTCCACGCCCGAACAGAGCGTGACCCTGCCCAACCTGTCCGCCGGCTGCTCGATGGCCGATATGGCCAACATCGACCAGGTCCAGGAATGCTGGGACCAGCTCGGCGAGATCTGCGGCACCCAGCCGGACTCCGATGGCTTGCAGCAGATCATTCCGGTCACCTACATGAACTCATCCGCCGCGCTGAAGGCGTTCTGCGGACGCAACGGCGGCATCGTATGCACCTCTTCCAATGCGCACGCCGTGCTGGAATGGGCGTTCGCCCGCGGCAAGCGCGTGCTGTTCTTCCCGGACCAGCATCTGGGCCGCAATACCGCCCGCGCGATGGGCATTCCGCTGAGCGAGATGCCGCTGTGGGATCCGTTCAAGGCACAGGGCGGCGCCGCCGATCCGGCCGATTACGCCCGCGCCAAGATGATTCTGTGGAAGGGCTTCTGCTCCGTGCACCAGCGTTTCACCGTCGAACAGGTCGAACGTGCCCGCAAGGCATACCCGGGCGTCAAGGTGATCGTGCACCCCGAGTGCTCGATGCAGGTGGTCGATGCCGCCGACGGTACTGGCTCCACCGCGTACATCGTCAAGGAGATCGCCAACGCGCCCGCCGGATCCGCCATTGCTGTGGGCACCGAAATCAACCTGGTGAACCGTCTGGCCGCGCAGTACCCGGACAAGACCGTGTTCTGCTTGGACCCCGTGGTCTGCCCCTGCTCCACGATGTACCGCATCCACCCGGCCTACCTGGCTTGGGCTTTGGAGAACCTCGAAGCCGGCAACTTGGTCAATCGCATCACCGTGGACGAAGACACCGCCCGCGAAGCCAAGGTGGCACTGGAGCGCATGCTGCGCGTTCACCCGTGATTCGTCCCTGGCGCTCCTCGTACATGAGGGGAGCTGTCCGCGTAGCGGACTGAGGGGAGCAGATGACGCAAAAACAGAGGAAAGCAACACAATGAGCAACACTGAAATCGTCGTCGTGGGCGCCGGCGTCGCCGGACTGTCCGCGGCACTGGCCGTGGCCGGCACCGGACACGACGTGACCTTGGTAACCAAGGCCGAACTGGTGGAATCAAACACCTATCATGCGCAGGGCGGCATCGCTGCAGCCATCTTCTCCGACGACGACCCGAAGCTGCATGCCGCCGACACCATGGCCGCGGGCCACGGCCTGTGCGACCCGAAGGCCGTGGACATCCTCACCCGTGAGGGTGCGGAGCGCGTCCGCGAGTTCGCCGCGGCCGGCGTCCACTTCGACCGCGACGCGCATGGACACATGCTGCGCGGCCTGGAAGCGGCTCATTCGCGCGCCCGCGTGGTGCATGCCGGGGGAGACGCCACCGGCAAAGTGTTTGAACTGGACGTCTCCGCCATGGTGCGCAAGAACCCGCGCATCCACATCATCGAGAACGCCTTCCTCAAAGATCTCATCGTGCGGGGCGGCCACATCGCCGGCGTCCACCTGCTGATCGACGGGCAGGACAAGGATCTGGCCGCCGACCGGGTGATCTTGGCCGCCGGTGGAGCAGGCCGTATGTACCCGTACACCACCAATCCGCCGGTCGCCACCGCGGACGGCCTCGCCGTCGCATGGCGTGCCGGTGCCCAGGTCGCCGATCTGGAGTTCTACCAGTTCCATCCCACCGCCATGGCCGTGGGCGAGCACTTCCTCGTCTCCGAAGCCGTGCGGGGCGAAGGCGCGGTACTGCTGGACGAGCACGGGCGCCGATACATGAAAGACGTGGATCCGCGTGCCGAACTTGCTCCGCGCGACGTAGTGGCCCGCGAGAACTTCCGCGTGATGCAACGTCAGGGAGGCAAGCCGGTCATGCTCGATGCCTCGCCGATGGCGAAGGAGAATCCCGATCTGGCAGCCTTCCTGGCCCACCGATTCCCGACCATCGACGCCTACACGCGCTCGCTGGGCTTCGACTGGAGCAAGGAGCTGATTCCGGTGGCACCGGCCGCGCACTATTACATGGGCGGTATCCGCACTGATTTGGACGCTCGCGCCTCGATCCCCGGCCTGTATGCTGCCGGCGAATGCGCCCGTACCGGTGTGATGGGCTCCAACAGGCTCGCCTCCAACTCACTGCTCGAAGGACTCGTTTACGGTCGCCGTGCCGGTTTGGCCGCAGTCGCGGACGGTGATGACACGGTCTGGGCTCCCGAACCGTTCCTGAACTCCGCCACCGGCGAAGCATTCACGCATAAGCCAATTGCATTGAAGACCTCGGTGCTCACAGATGATGCTGCAGCTGCAGATGTGTGGGATCGCACCCGCATCCAAAACACCATGTGGCATGGCGTTGGCGTACTGCGCGACGCGGATGGGCTGCAAACCGCCATCGCCGAACTCGGTCAAGGACTTGCTACAGCAAACGCACAGGTCGACGTGGCCGATGTTGAAGCACTGGAGAACCGTAATATGCTCACCGTGGGTTATGTGGCCGCCACCGCCGCGCTCGCCCGCACCGAATCCCGAGGCGCCCACGCCCGCACCGATTATGCTGAGCCGCAGGACGAATGGGCTCACTCCGTCGCCTACATCAAGGATTGACCCATGCTTACGCAACACATCATCCATACCGCCGTCGAAGCGGCGCTCGCCGAAGACGCACCCTACGGTGACATCACCTGCGAGACCACGATCCCCGCGGGCGAAACCGGCTCTGCGCATCTCACCGCACGCGAAAACGGCGTGATGAGCGGCATCGAGGTGTTTCGCGCTGCGTTCACCACGCAGAACCCAGCTGTCACTGTCACCGCTGCCATCAAGGACGGCGAACGATTCCAAGCCGGCCAAGTGCTCGCCACCGTAACCGGTCCGGTACGTGACCTGCTTACCGCCGAACGCATCGCCCTCAACTTCACCCAGCGCATGAGCGGCATCGCCACCATGACCGCCGCTTTCGTGGACGCGGTGAACGCCATCTACAGTGACAACTATGACGGATCGGTCACCCGTCCTCACCGTTACGAACGCACCCGCATCGTCGATACGCGCAAAACCACTCCGGGCTTGCGCCCGTTCGAGAAGTATGCCGTGGTCTGCGGTGGCGGCCACAACCATCGTTACGGACTGTCCGATGCGGTCATGATGAAGGACAATCATCTGGCGGCGCTCGCCGCACATGGTATCGACCTGACCGGTGCCATTCGTCACGTGCGCGAACAGGTAGGCCACACCACGCATATTGAGGTGGAAGTCGATAGCCTCGAGCAGATTCCTGCCGTGCTCGAGGGCGGCGCAGACACGATCATGCTGGATAATTTCTCACTCGATGACACTCGCCGCGGAGTAGAACTCATTGATGGCAAGGCCATCGTGGAAGCCAGTGGAAACATGAATCTGGAGCGTGTTCCGGCCGTGGCTGCCGCCGGTGTGGACGTGATTTCCGTAGGCGCGCTCACCCATTCCGTGCGCAGCATCGACCTCGGATTGGACTGGATCTGATCATGGCCGATACTCCCAACACGTCCAGCGAAGCCGGCGAACTGTATCTCGATGCCGCTGCCACCGAACCGGTGAGCCTGGCCGTTCTCGAAGCCATGACTCCGTTCCTGACCGACGCCTATGCCAATCCGGCCAGCGTGCACCAGCCCGGCAAAACCGCGGCCCGTGCGCTGGACGCGGCACGCGCATCGTTCGCTGCGGCATTGGGAGCCCGGCCAGATGACGTGATCTTCACCTCCGGTGGCACCGAATCGGACAATCTTGCCATCAAAGGCATTGCCATGGCCCGTATGCGGCAGTTGGGATTACAGCCGTTCTATGGACTTGCCGAAGCCGATGGCGAGCAGTTCGGCACCGACCTGGCCGACCCGTCCGCCTCATCGCAGACTGGAGAGCAGACGACAAACCACCGCCCACGCATTATCATCTCCACCATCGAACACCCGGCCGTGGCCCAATCGGCGGCATGGCTGCATGAATGGTTCGGTTTCGACGTCGTGCATATTCCCGTGGATGCGCAAGC
>ENA-OWXH01000238-OWXH01000238.1-human-gut-metagenome-genome-assembly--contig:-NODE-238-length-13482-cov-4.25404_pt1 | contig 13482 bp, 13 predicted proteins | sample MGYA00249245_ERZ652057 | MGnify/ENA primary metagenome ERZ652057 (study PRJEB26925, sample SAMN05827269) | human gut metagenome | biome: ENVO:2100002; feature: ENVO:00000062; material: ENVO:00002003...
ACTTTATGGTGCAAGTACCACTGTTGGAAAGGTGATTTCCAAAGGAGATATTGTAGTCTATGAGTCTACTGTTTATCCCGGTGTTACAGAAGATGAGTGTATTCCAGTTGTGGAAAAAGTGTCCGGATTGAAGTATAATGAAGATTTCTTTGCAGGCTATAGCCCTGAACGTATAAATCCGGGAGATAAACTTCATACAGTTGAAAAAATCAAGAAAGTTACTTCTGGTTCCACAGTTGAAATCGGTAAGAAAGTGAATGAAGTTTATGCGTCCGTCATTACAGCTGGTACCCACCTTGCTTCAACTATCAAGGTGGCAGAAGCCGCTAAAGTTATCGAAAACTCGCAGCGTGATATAAACATCGCTTTTGTCAACGAACTTTCCAAAATTTTCACTAAGATGGGAATTGACACGCAGGATGTGCTTGAGGCAGCTTCCACAAAGTGGAATTTTCTTCCATTCAAGCCGGGACTTGTAGGCGGACATTGCATAGGTGTCGATCCTTATTATCTCGCTCAGTGTGCGCAGCGTCACGGATACAACCCTGAAATCATTCTTGCCGGTCGACGTATGAATGATGGCATGGGAGAATATGTAGCCAACGAAGTAGTGAAACTTATGTTGAAAAAAGGTATTCAGGTGTTGGGGGCAAACATCTTGATATTAGGTTTTACATTCAAGGAAAACTGTCCTGATGTGCGCAACACAAAGGTTATTGATATTTATAATGCTCTACGAGAGTATAATGTTAATATAACAATTTATGATCCATGGGCAAATCCGGCAATCGTAGAACACGAATATGGAATAAAAGTAACGAATCAACTTCCAATGAAAAAGTATGACACTGCAATTCTTGCCGTTGCTCACAAGGAATTTACGGAGTTAGATATATTGTCAATGCTTAACGACAATCATATAATTTATGATGTCAAAGGATTCCTTGACAAACAAATAGTGAATGGTCGATTGTAATTTAAATTAAATGCATTAATGAAGAGATTTACTTTGTGGAATAGCTATGTTGCAATAACTGAAAGTAAAGAGTTTGTTGATTGGAACAAAACAAAAATTATAGGCAGTTTTAAATGTCCGGCTTTTTCCTATAGATCAAGTACTCAGATAAAAGCAGACCCTTTTTTATTTGAGTATAACAACGCTATATATCTCTTCTACGAAGAAAAGTATAAAAACGGGAAAGGTTATATTGTCTGTACTTGGACATCGGATTTAAAAAACTGGTCTCAACCGGTTGTAGTATTGAAGGAACCATTTCATTTGTCATTCCCTTATGTATTTAAGATAAATGATAAAATTTATATGCTTCCGGAAAGTAATGAATCAAATGAGTTGAGGTTATATGAGTGTGTTGACTTCCCATATAAATGGAAATTAAACAAAATTATCTTTGATAATGGAAAATATGTAGACTCATCTATTATTTGCAAGGGCGACATCTACTATTTGTTTACTACACATAAAACTGAAAACTCTTTTTATCATGAATTATATTACTGCAATGATTTATTAAGCGATAAGTGGATAAAACATCCGCAATCTCCAATCTCGAATAATCCTAAATTTGCTCGTAACGGAGGCTCCGTTTTTTCGCATAATAACAATCTGTTCCGTCCTGCTCAAGATTGCTCGGTATCCTACGGGAATAATTTGTCGATATTTAATGTAACACATTTATCTATTGATAAATATGAAGAAACGCTTGTTGCGACTAATTTCTTTCCTAAATATAAATTCAAACACGGAGGACATCACTTTTCGCATATCGAATATAAAGGTCAAAATATAATAGCTTTTGATAAAAAATCAAGAGAATATGCGATAACTCCACTGTTTTCTTCGCTTTATGCTTTAATTTGTAGACTGATGAAGATTACATCTCATAAATAGTTCAAACAACTACAGATTTAAACGATATAATATGAATAGAGAAGTAGTAGTTATAGGTGGCAATCATCACAATACTTTATCAATACTTAGAAGCTTAGGTGAAAAAGGTATAAAGTCGTTGTTAATTGTTTTATCTCCATACGATCCTAAACCATTTGTAGGTTATAGTAAATATATTCAGAAGAAGATAGTAGTGACAAATATAAATGAAATTTCATCGGCTATGTATTCTCTTCACACGACAGCAGAAAAAGCTATTGTTATAGCCTGTAATGATTGCATTTCCAGTTATCTCGATATGAACCACAATAATCTTTCCAAAGATTTTGTACTCCCGGGCTCAAAGGATGAAGGAATGATAACTCACTTCATGGACAAAGGTGCAATGGCACAACTTGCTGTAAAAAGCGGACTAAATATTCCAAAATCAATTATCATTTCGACGGCAAATCCTGAATTTGAATCGATTACTTACCCATGTATCAGTAAACCTCTTGTAAGCAAAAACGGCTCAAAATCGGATATTGTTATTTGTGAGGACGAAAGTGCGTTAAGAAAATATTTAAATCATTGCAGATGCGATAAAATAATAATTCAGGAGTATATCTCAAAAGATATTGAATTTCAGCTTATTGGCTGTTCTATTAAGGAAGGGGATAAAATAATTATTCCGGGAGTATCAATAATACTTCGTCAACCTATGAACGGCAACACGGGATTTTTGCGATATTTCCCAATTAAAGAGTTTACCTACGATAAATCTTCTTGTTTTGAGTTTATACGAAGCACAGGTTATTCAGGACTTTTTAGTGTTGAATTTATTCGGGATAAGAATGGTACTGATTACTTTATGGAAATAAATTTCCGCAATGATGGGAACTCGATATGTGTTACAGCTTCCGGTATGAATCTTCCATATATATGGTATCTTTATAATTGCGGTGAAAACATAGAAAGTGAATTATGTTATGATTCAATGAGAGAGGTACTTGTGATGCCGGAATTTCAAGATTTTAAAAATGTCAAACATAGACAGATCAGCCTGAGTAATTGGCTTAAAGATGTTAAGAAAACAGATCGGTTTATGGTGTTTAGCAAGCACGACCAAAAACCATTTTGGATGGTTGTTTTCAAGCAATTTTTTCATTAAATAGGTAGCTAAGCACTATCTGATGTCAACCATCGCATTATAATAAAAATAACACGTTAATTTAAGATAGATTTATATTGTCAAAGACTGATTCAGATGCCAGGGGAAATTTCCGATGGCTTTAATTCTTATTTGATTATAATATAGTTTGCAAAAATTAATACAATGAATTACAATTCACTAAGAGTTTTCAATAAAGTAAATCAACTTTGTAGGAATTGGAGAAGCCAATTATATTCTCTTTTTGTTTTTGGCTCAAGCAAATATATTTACAAAGGAAAAAACGTTCACATTTATGGGTTTAAAACACTGTCAATAGGGAAAGCTTGCCATATAATGGATAATTCTGATATACGAGGAAATGTAAATATCGGGAACAATGTTTTTATTCATGAAAATGTATTAATTAGATCCATGGAGTGTTCTATATCAATCGGAAATAATACGACTGTAAATCGAAATACTAACATATTGGCACAAGTAACAATAGGTTCAAATGTGTCCATAGCTCCGAATGTTGTAATAGTAGGAATGAATCATGTATTTTCGAATCTTGATGATACAATTAAATCTCAAGGTAGCCACATCCAAAGGGATTATCATTGAAGATGATGTGTGGATAGCAACAAATGTTTCCATTCTTGATGGTATTACAATTGGGAAAGGTTCTGTTATTGCAGCAGGTGCAGTTGTAAATAAAGATGTTCCACCTTATTCAGTAATGGCGGGTGTACCGGCAAAAGTTGTCAAGCAAAGGAATGGGTAATACAAAGCATTACATTTGGTCTGCGGTTGATAAATTCGGTACGCAAATTATAAGTTTTGTCAGCAATATCCTTATTGCAAGGATATTGTCTCCCGATGACTATGGTTTGGTGGCTATGCTTGCCATATTCACAACAATCGTCATGAGCCTTAGTGATGCAGGATTCAATGACGGACTTATTCGCAAATCAGATTGCGATAAAAAAGATTTTGGAACAATTGCATCGTATAATCTTGCAGTTGCCTTATTTATGTTTGCAGTAATGAACATTGCCGCACCATATATTGCTATTTTTTTCGGACGCAATGAATTGACAAACATAGCTAGGGTTCTTGCCATAGGATTTATATTAAAAGCCATTACATTAACTGGATTTGTTCAACTTGTAAAGCAATTAAAATTCAAACAATTGTCGCAAATCAATATCATTTGTTCGCTATTGTCATTCGTAGTGGTTTATACGTTAGCGATTATAGGATTTGGATATTGGGCTTTGGCATTGCAACCTGTTGTTATTGCAATATTCAATATTATATTGTTGCTTATCATTGGAAAATGGAAACCTTATTTCTGTTTTTACAAAAAACGATTCAAAGAAATGTTTGCTTATAGTTCCAATCTTCTTTTGTCGTATATTATAAATCGAATAGGAGAAAATATTTATAGCGTCATTATTGGTAAATCATTTTCCTCGTCTTCGTTGGGGTTTTATAATCAGGCACATAAAATGCAAACAGTTCCAAGCGAAGCTATTCGAAGTATAATAATGACTGCAAGTTATCCGATAATCGCAAACGAAAAGAATCCGAATAAAAGATATGATTTATACTTATCGGTATTCAGTAAGTTTACCTTTATCGTATCGGCAATGGTGTTTTTACTAATGGCTGTATCTGATTTTGCCTTTTATGCATTATTGGGAGAAAAATGGATACCTGCAGCACCTCTGTTCTCAATTTTTATACTAATCACACTAACGTTCCCTCAAAAAGTAGTTAATGCGAATATCATTAAAATTCAAGGAGATTCGGCGTTATATAGGAATTTGTCCTTGCTTGACACGGTATTAAGAATAATAGCACTGCTTGTAACCATGACCTACTCTTTGGAAATGATTGTAGTTGGGCAAGTGGTAGCTGCTTTCATTTCAGCCTACACTTACACTGCGTGTTGTGGAAAGAGGATAGGTTTTTCTACAAAGAAACAGTATCGAATATGGTATTCGATTGTGTGGAAGCCATTAGCGGCATTTTTTGTTAGCAAGGTGATTTTGTCATTCTTCAAAATGGGTTACTGGGGCGATATGTTCAGTGCTGTGTTTTTCTTAGTGGTTTTATGTTCGCTATGCGAACTAACAAAAGACCATACATATATCAACCTGAAAACAATTTATATAACATATTTTAAAAAGCTCTGCAAATAAGATGAATATAAAAAGAGTTATACGATCTCGAATAAGGAATTGGGAATTGCACCTGTCAAAAACTTCTAAGAAAAGATATATAAATTATCTAAGGAAACAGGGTGTTAAGATTGGAGAAAACATTTGGATGACCCCTTGTATTAAAACTGTAAATATAGACATTACAAGACCATCTCTTGTTGAAATCGGAGATTATGTCCGTATTGATAGGAATTTTACCTTGCTTACTCATGATGCGGGATTTTATGTTTTACTCAACAAATGGCATGAATTCATTCCCCAATCAGGAAAAGTAAAGATTGGAAATAATGTATATTTTGCGAGAAATTGTACTGTTTTCAAAGGGGTAACAATCGGTGATAACTGTATTATTGGTTTTGGCTCTGTTGTGACTCATGATATTCCGGCTAATAGTGTTGCTGTTGGTGTACCAGCACGTGTAGTTGGAACTGTGGAGGATTATTACAAAAAAAGAAGTACGAAATGTATAAGTGAAGCATTGGCTTATGCAAAAAGTATAGAGGAAAGATTTCATCGGAAACCGCGATTGGATGAATTTTGGGAAGAATTTCCATTGTTCGTAGATAAAGAGAATATGCATTTGTACCCCCATTTACCTTATAAACGTCAGTTAAGAGATAGCTTTGATTATTGGGTTGAACATCATAAGAGAATTTATGATGGTTTTGAAGAATTCTTAAAGGCTGCCGGGATAGAATGAAAAAAATAGCTATATTATATCCTGCTCATTATGAGCAATCAAGCGGAGGGGCAGAAATACAGATACTCTATTTGATTAATGCTTGCAAGCAGCAGAACTGGGAGATTCATTATATCTTTGAAGATAAGGGAACAGATATAAAAAATAAGGAGAACATCGTGCTGCATCCCTTATGCAAGATGAAGAATTATAAATTCTGTGGAAAAGGGTGGTTCCTATATGAAAAACAGATACTAAGAGAATTAAATGCGATCAAACCGGATACGATATATACGAGAATCGGTTCCTCATGGATAGGTATAGCTACCTCGTATGCAAAAAACCATAAAGTTAAGCATGCTCACGCTTTAGCATCTGATAGCTCGGTAACACGAAAATTATTGGGAAAGCCATTATATCCATTATTCAGTCAAATCGAAACCTATTACATAAATAAAGGTTTGGTAGGTGCAGATGTGATTATCGCTCAGAACGTTTTTCAACAACAAATGTTAAGTAAGCGTTATGGGAAAGAATCAATTTTAGTAAACCAAATGACACCATCTGTTGATGAATCATGTTTGCAAAAAAAATACAATAAGATAAAGATTATCTGGGTTGCAAATTTTAAAGAGTTGAAACATCCGGAATTGTTTGTTCAATTAGCAAAGGATTTAAAAGGTCATTCGGATAGAATCGAAATGTATATGTGTGGAAGATCCACTTCTAAATACAATAATCTTTTACAGGATCTGAATCATATAGATTATTTAAATTATCTGGGAAGTCTTGATCAAGAACAGGTTTTTGATTTGATGAATGAAGCACATATTTTAGTGAACACAAGTGAATATGAGGGCTTCTCAAATACATTTGTTCAAGCATGGATGCGTAAAGTTGTCGTTGTCAGTATGAATTCTAATCCCAGCGATATTCTCACTAGTCAAGGAATTGGTTTCCTAACTCCCAACATGACAAATTTGGTAGCAACCATTCATAAGTTGATTGAACACCCTGAAATAATATCGGAATTGGGTGAAAAATCTTACCAATATGCGTTGGAAAATCATGATTTAAACAAAAACATGAAAAAAATAATTGAAGTGTTATGAATGCAATCCATTGGTTTGAAGCAAAGCAACTTGACAGAGTTACTAATTATTCTTCAAGAACAGAATGTATAAAAAATGTATTAGATTTTGATGGCGAATTATATTACTATTGTTCTTTTTCGGAGAAAAAAGAGTATTATAGCTTTGACAAGAATATTGTTTACTTAGGCCGAATAAAAAATAAATTCCTCAAATTTCTCGAATTTCGTCTATTGATAATATTCAAGACCCTTCAACTTGTTGTGGGTTCAGACTCAAATGTCTTGATGTGTAATCAGGACTTGGTAAAATACCTGAAACCAGCAATTTTTCTAAATAAGTTATTAGGGAAAAATAATAAGTTTGTATTGGATGTACGGACACTACCCACTGTACCTGAAACTTTTGAAAAGGATATGGTTCAATATCAACGTCAGATAAAACACGCATGTAAATCCTTTGACGGATTAAGTTTTATAACTCCATTCCTTGAAAAAGTGTCTTTATCGGGTAATAATGGTGAGATTCCTACAGTTAATTGGAGTTCGGGTGTCAATATAGATTTATTTGATGCTGATAGATATGATTATACAAGAGATACCAAAGCTTTCAGAATCTTTTATCATGGCGGCATATCTCACTCCCGAGGGAATATGGATTTGATCAAAGCGTGCGAAATCATAGCTCAAAAGGGCTATTCAATTGAGTTGGTCCAAATAGGGAAAATAGTGGACAAAGATTTGAAAACCTATATTTCGAAAAAAGGAATCGGACATTGGTGTAAGTTATGTGATGCCAAACCTTTATCTGATATGCCAGCAATGGTGGCACGTTGTGATTTACCAGTTCTTCCCTTTCCCAATTTTATGGCATGGAGGGTGTCAAGTCCTATAAAACTTATGGAGTATCTGGCAATGGGGAAACCGGTGCTTGCACCTGACATGGAATGTTTTACAGATATTCTGGATAAAAACAGCGATATGGTATACTATTATGATATGAATAATGAGCACGTTGTTGAGGAGATTGCTAATGCTATTATCCATATCATAGAGCAACGCGACAATACAAATGCTTTCATTAAAAATCAAGTGTGTATCGATTATGTAAAAGAAAAATTTACATGGAAAGCACAAGTACACCATCTTTATAAATTTTGCAATAAACTATGCCAGTAAATCGAGTAAAGCTTTATTTTTTGTATGCAATACTCTTTCTTGTTTTTACGCAAGGATTTTGGGAACGATATACCCCAATTCCTGCTCAACCTATATTGGAGATACTCATTATAGGAATAACACTATTGTCTTATAAAAATATCTTAAACCCTCTTTGTTATAAATTGCTATTTGTGTTGTCAGTAGGGTTTATATGTTCAATATATACCGCTTCATCAATTGCTTATTTTAAGAGCATCAGGTTTGTCTTGTATTTTTTCTTCTTGTATGATATTTACAGAAGTACTCATTTTGAAATTTATCAGTACCTCCGCTTATTGAAATTTCTAATGGGACTTGTTATCTTGCAAGGAGTTGCTTCTATTATTCAGATATTTATCATAGGAGAACGAATTGAGGGATACGTCGGTTATATGTCCAGTTTAGGTGGATCAACAGCCACAACATTCTTGGTGCTTGTACTGTCAATATGTATGGTGATTCTGCTGTATTCAAACAATAAACTTTCAAGAAAATATATTTATGAGATATTGCTGTGTATAGCCTCTGCAATATTGGTGGGATATTCAAGCGGTAAGCGCACAATCTATTTCATTGCTCCTGTTACACTTGTACTGTCTGTTTTTTTTACGCGTATCTATATTCGTCGCGATCGCTTGATGGAACTTCGAAAAAAGGTAAGATATATAGTCATTGGAACTGTCATATTATTTCCTATATACATAATAGGGGCAACTTCAACACAGTTTAAATTAAATGATCGGATAAAAACAAGTGGTGATAGAATGGAAATTCTGTCAGGTATGATAGAGTATGCTATGTTTTACGAGAATAGTGAACACAATGGAAGTTCTACCGGTCGGTCAGGGACGACTAAAAATATAGTAAAATCAGCATTAAACGATGCCAAATATTTTTTTGTTGGTTCCGGATTTGGTTCCTATAAAGACGAGGAGGCTACAAAAGAAAGAAATGTAATATATGGTATCGTCGGTTTTACACGTGATGTTTTCTCTGGGGGGATGATATTTGCTGTGCTTATGTCTTTATGGCTTATAAAAGTCATTCTGTATCATGACAAAACAGAACAAGACCCATTTTCCATCACTTTAAGATATATGATTCTATTTTCGTTCTTATTTACCCATTTCGCCTATTCTGCTGATTATGTTACTCATCTAAAATTGACATCATTATTGATAGTCATATTACCCATCATCAATACAAAAGAATACGAGCATATAAAAGAACATCTTTGGGCATACATAAAATAGCAATATACTTATGAATATAACATCTTCTATAAAAGAGAAAATACGGTTATATGGGTTTTGGGGTATGATGCAGCGTGTCTTTAAAAGCATCATATATGCCGTTTTTAAGATCAAATGGGAAAAATGTTACTTGATGTCTCGAACAGTTGAAAAGATTGACTATTCACTTTCAGAGAAAGGTATAGAGGTTCGTGAACTTAAAATGGAAGATTATGATAACGAGCTATGGATCACTTATCTAACAGAAGAAAAAAAAGATACGTTACAAAAAAGATTCAAGACAAAAAACACGAAAGGATACGGGGTGTTTGTTAATGGGGTTTTAGCCTGTAGTGCATGGATTTCATTCGGAATTATTGCATATAATGAAGATACCATATTGTTTAAAAACGACAAGGCCGCATTATTATTTGATGCTTACACACATTCGTATTTTAGAGGGAACGGTTATCATAATTATATGATCAAATGGCGTCTAAATGAATTAAAACACAACAAGATAGAAAAAGCTTATACAATAGTCTTTTCTTACAATAAGCCCTCTATGGTTAATCAAAGAAAATGCCGTTTTGATATAGATCAAATATTTTATGTGTTTAAAATAGGCTCCAAAATATATCTCAGTAAATATTCCAATAAATAATAACAATGATAATAGACAAAGATACTTTTTTCCAAATCGTTGAGAAGTTTGAATATATTCCTTTTGAACAAACTTTGGCATGGGAGAATTATAAAGATGAAAGTGGCTCTCACTTCATTCATTTTGTGGATGATAAATCAGCTCCAAATATATGTTGCTGGGGGAGAATTATAAAGAAACCATTGGTTGGAAAAATATTGGATATTCAAGGTGAAATAAAGCAAACAGCGATTACGAATAAGCAGATTCAACATTTTTGGAAAAATGTGATAGAGGAAGCATCATGCAATATGATTACTTACAATAGTGTAAGCGAATATTCGTGTAATTATGAAATATCAATGCGCAGGGCGGGTTTTATACGCCCATTAGGAAATCGTGTATGTCCTTTGACTATATTCATTCAGACTCAAGAAGACCGTGATACAGATCGAAACTGGCGCAGAAATTTGAAGAAAAGTTTATCAGAAAATCTCGTGTTTAAGGCTATTGACCAACCGACATTAGAAAATGCACAGGAAATAAGTCGCATGTTTGGAGAACTCAAAGAGATGAAAGGACTGGGATATGATCTTGTTCCCAATCAACTGATGCAGATTCTAAAAGACGACAATTTCAAATTATTCTATACTTTAAAAGATGATATTCCTCTTTGCGCCAGAATTGTGTACATAAAAAACGGAATGGCTGCCGATGTGTTTGCTGCCAATTCCTTCGAATCAAGAAAATATTCAGCAACCCATTTTATGATGGAGCGGATTTTTGATCATCTAAAAGAACAAGGAATCAAGGTCTTTGATTTTTCAAGGATTCCGCCAAGTAACAATGAGACAGATTCTGTATACGTCTTTAAAAATAGTGCAGGAGGATACCCAGTACAATATAATGGAGAGTGGATTTGGAGTAAAAAAAGAATCTATTCCCTAGCATTTTGTGTTTACAATTTCTTCATACGAAAAGCTCATCAATACTAACAGAGAGAAAAATGAACAAACGAGAAATAGTCGGATATGCGCTTTATCAAATAGGTAAATTCGGCAGGAAAGAACCCGATTTTTTATCGATATATTTTCACGACCCAGCTCCAAAAACGTTCACATCCATCTTGGAGTGGTGTAAAAAGAAAAGTTACCGTTTTATAACTCTCCAAGAGTGTTATGCTATTTTGTCGGGTAAAATTAGGTAAGAGGGGAAAGGTGCTTACCTTTCGTTTGACGATGGGTGGCAATCGAATTTGAATCTTATTCCGATTATCGACAAATATCAAGCACCAATCACGATATTCGTTTCTATCGATCCTCTGCTTTCCGGTAATTTTTGGTGGGAATATGCGCTTGCAGATGGAATTGAGTTAAGGAATAAAATGAAATTGATGAGTTATAAAAAATTCGTTTCATCATTGGAATCCTTAAAAAAGAAATACTCACTTGAGCGTTCCGTTCTAACTGAGCAAGAATTGGTTAAAATTGCATCTCATCCGTTAGTATCCATACAGTCTCACACAATGTCACATCCCATATTAACTAACTGTGATGATGAGATACTATCGTATGAGTTGAACAGCTCCAAAGCTTATTTAGAAAATCTACTCCATCATAAAATCGAAGCATTCAGTTATCCGAATGGAAACTTTTCCAATCGAGAAATCGAAGCGGTAAAAAAAGCGGGGTATAAAATGGCTTTTACAACAGAATATATCCCCATACAAATAAATCATACCAACCTTTACAGAATACCTCGCATGGCAATGAATACATATGGAGGGTATTATGAAAATTTATCTAAAATATTGGGAATATGGCAAGATATTCTAAAAAAATGAAGCTATTGATAAACACTCCGAGTCTCAAGTTTTTGGGAGGTGGTGTTGCTAATCATTATATCGGATTACGTACATTTTGGACCGAAAATGTTAAATACAATGTTGTCGGTCGGCGTGGAGGAAAAAGCGGAAGCGGTAAGTATTGGTTGCCTTGGGATATTTTTAAATTTATATTTCGTCTGCTAACCTTTCGCCCGAATATTATACTCCTTAACCCATCGCTTGGAGATAAAGCCTTAAAGCGAGATTTTATATATTTAGATATTTGTCGATTTTTTAGGAAGAAAACATCTGTATTTATTCATGGTTTCAATTTCGAATATGCTAAAAATGCAGACTGGAAATGGATAAGTACCAATTTGAATAAAGCCTTGTGTATTTTTGTGTTATCCCAAGAATTTAAGAATGAATTAATACGAAGAGGGGTAAAATCTGATATACATCTAACTTCAACAAAAGTACCAGATTATTTTATTTCAGGTTTTGATCTTTCGATGAGACAAGGGAAGGCTAAAAATATTATGTATAGTGGGCGAATAGAAAAGGCCAAGGGTGTATATGAAACAGTCGATACATTTTCAATACTGAAGTCACAATACAAAGATCTAACATTGACTTTTGTTGGTGATGGCTCAGAACTTCCCAAGTTGAAACAATATGTTGAGAATAAGAAAATAAAGGATGTCCGCTTTACAGGAAGGTTATGTGGTGAAGATTTTAAAAAGGAATACATTAATGCTGATATGTATTTGTTTCTAAGTTATACGGAAGGTATGCCAACTGTAGTTTTGGAAGCAATGATTTTCGGACTTCCTATCTTTACCAGAAAAGTGGGTGGTCTAATAGATTTCTTTGAAAATGGAAAGATGGGATATATATCAAGTTCTTTAGACCCAGTAGTTTTTGCAGAAGCGATGAAACCATACATTGAGAGTTCTGCTAAAATGAAGAGTGTATCACTCTATAATTCCGAATATGCAAGAACCCATTTTATTGCATCTGTTGTTGCCCGAAAATTTGAAAATACATTAAACTATGAATATTTTAAGAATCAAGACTAGTATTTTACATTTCCAATGTCTACCCATGGAATCAAGAGCATAGAGAGCATTAATTTGTAACAGGGGGTGGAGCGTAGATAATCTGCCCGAAAGTTTTGTGTCTAACTTTTTTAGGGAGCGCACTTCATTATGGTGATATTATCATATTTGACACAATTATCCACAATATATTTTTATCAAAGAAGGTGCTCGTTTGATGTTGGAAGTAAAAACAATAACACATTTTCATATGAACATTATATTACTCTACAGGGTCGAACGTTGGCTATTTGAACAACATATTCCTGTTTTGCCTAAAATCGTACAACTATTGATTTTTCTCATTTTCAATTCAAAAATAACTGCTGATTCAAAAATAGGGAAAGGGACATACTGTGTGTGTAAAGGGATTAGCACGGTCCTAATACCGGGAACAGAAATTGGAGAAAATTGTGTATTAGGATTACGATTTTCTACTGTACGGCA
>ENA-OWXH01000267-OWXH01000267.1-human-gut-metagenome-genome-assembly--contig:-NODE-267-length-12474-cov-4.37112_pt1 | contig 12474 bp, 10 predicted proteins | sample MGYA00249245_ERZ652057 | MGnify/ENA primary metagenome ERZ652057 (study PRJEB26925, sample SAMN05827269) | human gut metagenome | biome: ENVO:2100002; feature: ENVO:00000062; material: ENVO:00002003...
TATCTATATTACATGGATATTTTATACTATTAAACTCCTCAAGTCCATTTATATTTCTTATAACCTTTTCTTCAAACAATCGAAAGACATCCGGTTTGAAGTCTTTAATTTTCTCTTCCTTCATCCTAAACCGCTTAAATTCTCCATTCCTCGTAAACGATACCTCTCTAACAGTCTCGGAAAGAGGGACTTTAAAGAAATCAGCGAAATCTAAAGCCACACATTCATTAATTACTTGATAAATATAAGAAAGGCGCAAAAGGCTATCTCTGGAATACCAATAAGTATAATTAGAAATATTATCGAAATTCTTATTCTTGACCTTATCTTCAGAATACTCAAAGAACAAGGCTTGCATCATTGAAAAAGTATCTCTGATACAAGATAAATCATAATGGGTTGTTTTTACATGGCTCATCAATCTAGCCAATGGATTAAGGTCTGTTCCTATCGCGTTTATACCTTTTATAGAAGCCTCAACTAACGATGTACCGCTTCCCATATATGGATCAAAAAGTAGCTCAACTCCATCCTCTGGCTTATATTCCTCTATTAGAGCTCTTGCTACTTGGGGAATCATCATCGCAGGATACGCATGATAGCAATGAGTAAATTCTTTGGTATCGGCATCCTTAAAGCTCCACCTATTATCAATCGTTCTTTTGTACATACCTTCCTTACTTATATTATGTGAGTGCAAATATACTCAATTGCTCACATATTGTGAGTACACAAGCATATATAAAACTATATTTTTGGGCAAAAATAACAATAATGATTAGAAAGACCGAGTATCAACTTGAAATCATCCTTAAGATAAAGGAGCTAAGAGAGGCCAACAATGTTAGCCAAAAAGAGTTGTCGAATCTCCTCGAAGTGGCTCCGGGCTTAATAGGGAGTATAGAAAGCCCTAAATTTCCACATAAGTACACCCTTAGTCAGATCTATAAAATATGCCACTATTTCAACATTACCATAGAACAGCTATTCATATCAGAGGAAGATTTTTCCAAAGATAGAGATATTATTGACTTACTCATATTTAATATAATACGTTATGGAGAATAAGGATTTTATTATTTCAAAGTTCAAAGAGGTTAAATCCTTGGAATATGTTCCAAGCAATAGAGCCAACAATACTGGGATTGGAAAAACATTTGAAGATTACATCGGAGTTGTCGAGAACAATTTAGACGAGCCCGATTTAGCTGGATTCGAAATAAAATCTCATCGCGGCGCTTCATGCTCTTACGTTACCCTATTCACTAAAAGCCCCTCATTTCCCAAACGTGCGAATGCTTATTTAAAAGATAAATTTGGCACACCTTATGAAGATGCACCATCTATAAATAGCTTGCATACGTCTATGTTTGCAAATAGCTATAACACATATATGAAGAAATATTCTTTTAAACTCCTAAACAACCCTGTCGCCAAGACAATATTAATAGGAGTATTTGACTTAAATACAAAAGAGCTGTTAGATTGTAGCGTAGGTTACACCTATCAAGACATTCAAAAAGCACTAACAAAGAAGCTAAAGAACTTATTATATGTAACTGCCCAAACGAAAAAAGAAGGAGGTAAGGAACTCTTCTACTTCAATAAAGCCGATATATATACAGAGCCATCATTTGAACGTTTTATATCACTCTTAACCGATGGGAAGATAATGTATGATATAAGAATCGGGAGCTATAAATCTGGCCCCAAATATGGTATGCCGCACGACCATGGGAGTGGATTCAGAATATTAGAGGCTAATATCAGACTATTATATTCTGATCACGAAACCATAGAATAAAACAAGCTACGCTTCATTTGTTGGCTTCTGTATCAAGACCGGAGACAAATACCATAGGGTTTCAACGATAATAGGATCAATATCCCAACCGGATATTATCTACCCAAAAGGTATTTCCCGGAGACCCTATGTATGAGCCTCCGTGACTGGAACAGAACTCTAAGATCATATGGGTTACCTCATCGTCCTCCGTTCCCCAGCCGATTTCTTGGATGGGCACATTCTTGCCTTTGCTGTTCAAGCTATAACGGGCGGACTCACCGAGTTGAAACCCCATATATTCTTCATAATCGCTACGTTTCGTGATATCGCCGTATAAGATCGTAAAACTGGCATCGTTTACCCAATCCGTATTTTCATCCATCCGGATTACCAGCGTACCGATACGCTTAGCATATATGTTCCCGTCCTTATCTTCCCAACGCTTCTGAAGAAAGAGATTCACCAAAGGCATATCAATGCCATTTACCTCCGATCTCTTGCTAAAACCACTCAATTTAATACGATTGGGATCACCGGAGAGTTTCACCTTATAATCGAATAACAAGGACGTAGGTTTTTGGTGAAACGGGATACCGCAAACGATCTGCCCCCACGTCTCCGAAGAATTCTTCGCCGGTTCCAGAAAACGGCCGAGATAGAGGCATCCACCGACCAGCACCTTCACGTTCATGATACCCATCGCCGAGATCGATTCTATACCCGTCTCCAGCCGTGCGCAATACCCCTCATCCCGTCTTTCGGGGTAGACACTGACGCTAGCTTTCGTAATCCCGCTCACCCTTGCCATCACGTTAGAACTGCCCCAAGGCGAAGCTTTCGGCTCAAAAGGTTTATTTCCGATAATCGTATCCATAGGGCCAACGCAGTAAAGAGTCTTTGTCTCCTTCCCGATAATAGCCGATTCCGTGATCTTACGTACCACCCACTGATCCAGATCGCCATAACGGATCACTTCCGTCTTTCGCTGGGCATATAGCGCCATACTCATCCCCAAAAAGACAAATAAATAGCCTAACCGATTATTTACTACCATAAGTTACCCTCCTATCCAAATCCTTTTTTATTTTTGCAGCGAAATTAATTAGAATCGATAACACAAGGCAAGTCCGTATAAAGAATTTATTCGGATTATCCATGATAAATAACAAACGAAGTGAATAAACCCATGGCAGAAAAGCCCCGGACACCCTCCATCGCGATCTCTTTACTACCCGTAGTGACATTAGTCATCATGCTGGCCGTAGCCATCTATATTTTCCGGGGCGATTCCCTTGGAGGAGCCAGCCAAATCGTATTATTGATAGCCACCTCGATCTGCTCTTTGATCGCCGTCTTTCATTGCAAGATCAAGTGGGAAGATATCGAGGGGCAAATCGCCCGTAACATCTATGGGATTGCACCGTCTGTCATCATCCTTTTATTGATCGGAACCCTATCGGGCAGTTGGATGGTAAGCGGGATCGTGCCGTCCTTGATCTATTATGGGTTGCAAGTCATGCAAACGGATTTCTTCCTCGTGGCCTGTTGCCTGCTATGCAGTATCGTATCGGTCATGACGGGTAGCTCGTGGACTACCATCGCCACCATCGGGATCGCCTTGATCGGGATTGGCGAGGCGCAAGGCTTCAGTACGGGGTGGGTAGCGGGAGCGATTATATCGGGCGCTTATTTCGGGGATAAGATGTCGCCGTTATCAGACACGACCGTATTGGCGGCCTCCGTAACGGACACGCCCCTTTTCACGCATATCCGGTATATGCTTTATACGACCGTTCCCTCTATGATCGTCACACTGATCGTATTCAGCATCGCCGGATTCTCGAGGGAGACAGCGGACGCATCCCAGATAGCCGCTTTCTCCGAAGCCTTGAAAGGCTCGTTCCATATCACGCCTTGGCTTATGATCGTACCGATCGTTACCGGAATCATGATCGCCAAGAAGACACCTTCGATCGTAGTGCTTTTCGCCTCCTCCATACTCGCCGGAATATTCGCCTTGATCTTCCAGCCAAACGCCTTATTGGAGATTTCCGGGATCACGGATAGCGGAATTATCGCCTATATCAAAGGCCTGCTGATGACTTTCTATGACAGCACGCAGATACAGACCGGCAACGAGGCCTTGAACTCTCTAGTCTCTACCCGGGGAATGGCCGGGATGATGAACACGATTTGGCTGATCATTTGCGCCATGTGTTTCGGCGGGGCCATGTCCGCTAGCGGCATGCTGGAAAGCATCACACGTATCTTCTTGCATTTCATGCGAGGCCGTACCAGCATGGTCGCCTCTACCGTCGTGTCCGGATTATCCTTGAACATCTGCACGGCGGACCAGTTCATCGCCATCATCCTGAACAGCGAAATGTTTAAAGAAGTATATAAGCAACGGGGATTCGAGAGCCGCCTGCTTAGCCGGACAACGGAAGACTCCGTCACCGTCACCTCCGTGCTGATCCCGTGGACGACTTGCGGCATGACGCAATCTACAATCCTTGGCGTATCTACTTGGACTTATTTCCCTTATTGCATCTTTAATATCGTCAGCCCGTTTATGAGCATTCTTATAGCGGCAACCGGTTATAAGATCGTCCAAAAGACTGTGAAATAAGGAAATCAATCTATAATTCATAGTGTTATTCAAGGTATTTTTAGTATTTTCGCACCATCATTATTTAAGCGACTGAATGAACAATGGAAAATCATCTTAAGAAGATGCCCTCCCCTCTACTTTCACTAGTGCCTATCCTCGTGCTGGTAGCTCTTTTGTTTGTAACCATACGCACTTTTGGCAGCGACGCGTTGAGCGGCGGAAGCCAAGTCGTATTACTTACCACCACGGCGGTGGCCTCCCTTTTGGCCATGATCTTCTGCAAAGTCAAATGGCGTGATATAGAAGAGGCGATATGTAAAAACATATTGGGAGTGGCCACAGCTATAATTATCCTATTGTTGATTGGCGCTTTATCCGGTAGCTGGATGATCAGCGGTATCGTCCCGACCTTGATTTATTACGGGATGCAAATCATCCATCCGAGTTTCTTTCTGGCCTCTTGTTGCGTGATCTGCGCTGTCGTATCCGTTATGACCGGTAGCTCGTGGACTACCATCGCCACGATCGGTATCGCCTTGATGGGTATCGGCGAGGCACAGGGCTTCGCTACGGGATGGGTAGCCGGAGCGATCATCTCGGGCGCTTATTTCGGGGATAAGATCTCACCGCTCTCGGACACGACGGTATTAGCTTCTTCCGTAACGCATACCCCTTTGTTCTCCCATATCCGGTATATGATGCTTACGACAATACCGTCTATGGTGATCACGTTGATTATCTTTACCATAGCGGGTTTTACGCATACCTCGAACGCATCCGGGCAAATAGCCGAGTTTGCCGCCTCGTTGAACGAAAGTTTTAATATCTCGCTCTGGCTACTGATCGTACCGGTGGTAACGGGTATATTAATCGCCAAGAAAGTACCGTCTTTGATCACCTTGTTTATCTCGACAGCGATGGCGGGGGTGCTCGCGATCTTTTTCCAGCCTCATTTATTGCAAGAGGTAGCGGGAGCATCGGTAGCGGATGCCTCCTCCCTGTTTAAGGGATTATTCATGACATTCTACGGGAGTACCCAAATCGATACGGGCAACGAGGCCTTGAACAGCTTGGTCGCCACCCGGGGTATGGCGGGTATGATGAATACGATCTGGCTGATCATCTGCGCCATGTGCTTCGGTGGTTCCATGACGGCCAGCGGTATGCTGGAAAGCCTTACGTCCGTATTCCTGCGCTTTATGAAACGGAGGGTCGGCATGGTGGCGTCTACCGTATTCTCCGGTTTATTCTTGAATATCGTTACGGCCGATCAATACATATCTATTATCCTTACCGGAAATATGTTCAAGGATATCTACAAGAAAAAAGGATATGAGAGTCGCCTGTTAAGCCGTACGACGGAAGATTCCGTAACCGTAACGTCCGTGCTGGTACCGTGGAACACCTGCGGCATGACGCAAGCCACGATATTAGGCGTAGCGACCCTGACGTATCTTCCTTATTGCTTCTTTAACCTGATCAGTCCGTTGATGAGTATTACGATGGCCGCCATTGGCTTCAAAATAAAGCAACACCATGAAGAAGATCAGAGTATCATTGTTAACTAAAGTCGTTATCGCTATCGCCGCCGGCGTATTGTTCGGCCAGTTTTTACCGGGAGGAATCGCACGTATCTTTGTAACCTTCAATTCATTGTTCGGCAACTTCCTATCGTTCTCCATCCCTCTAATCATATTGGGGCTGGTGACTCCCGCTATAGGAGATCTGGGCAAAGGAGCCGGAAAGCTATTATTGATAACCGCCTTGATCGCTTACGGTTCAACAGTCTTCTCGGGTTTCTTCACGTTCCTGAGCGGATCGGCTATATTCCCGCACATACTACCGACCAACACGGAATTGACGGCGATGGAGAATCCGGAAGATTTCATGCTGACACCTTACTTCGTGGTAAATATGCCGCCTTTAATGGATGTCATGACAGCCTTGCTGCTATCCTTTACGATTGGCCTAGGGCTTTCTAATATAGCGGGAACCACCCTGCGTGACTCTTTCACGGATTTCAAGGAAATTATCATTAAGCTAATCGAGGTGGTTATCATCCCGTTATTACCGCTCCATATTTTCGGTATCTTCCTGAACATGACCGTGAGCGGACAAGTCATGAGTATTATCACGATGTTCCTCAAGGTTATCATAGTCATCTTTGCCTTACATGTATTATTGTTATTGATTCAATTCACGATAGCCGGAGCCATAGCCGGGAAGAATCCGCTCCGCCTCTTGAAGAATATGTTACCGGCCTACGCTACGGCTCTAGGGACCCAATCCTCCGCCGCCACGATTCCCGTGACACTGGCGCAGGCTGTCAAGAATGGCGTACGGGAGAATATAGCGATCTTTACCGTTCCGCTTTGCGCCACGATCCATCTGGCAGGTAGCACCATGAAAATCGTAGCTTGCGCTATGGCTATCATGATCATGGCGGGAGAACCGGTTACCTTATACAATTTCAGCGGATTTATCATGATGCTGGGAATTACGATGGTAGCGGCTCCGGGGGTTCCGGGAGGGGCTATTATGGCCGCTTTGGGTATCTTGCAAAGTATGCTGGGATTCAATGAGACGCTGCAAGCGTTAATGATCGCCCTTTATATTGCCATGGATAGTTTTGGCACCGCTTGCAACGTGACGGGAGATGGCGCTATCGCTGTCGTGGTGGATAAAATAGCCGGGAAAAACACCCCATAGTTACCTAGAGTAGCAGGAAGCCATAAGCGCCTCCAAGGTATCGACCTCTTTTTCCCGCATCATCGTAAGGGCGATATGGGCACAGGCGTAAAGCGTCGGCCATGGCGTTATGATGTCGGGTAAGGTCGTAACCGCAGTGGGCGGCTACTGTCTGCAACTGATGATTTACCAGAAATGGGTACATCTTCCGGGAGAGACGGCAAGTGCAATAGAAGGAATATTTCGGATAGGCTAAGTCATACACCTCGTGGGCGGCTTTCAGGCATCCCTCATCAAACGGACTGTTATGGGCAACAAGGGGGAGATCCTTTAGTTTCGGGGCGATGCTTTCCCAAGCCTCCTCGAAACATAACGCGTCATTCGTATCCTCAGCAGTCAATCCATGTATGGCCGTAGTCCAACGGGTATAGAAATTAGGGGTAGGACGTACCAAGGTATAAATGCTATCTACTACCCAGTCATCCTCCAATATGGCGATACCTATACTGCAAATACTGCTCCGCTTTCCATTAGCGGTCTCAAAGTCAATGGCTGCGAATCGTTCCATAGATAGATTACTAGTTTTTAATCCGTTTACTATTTATTTATTTGTAGAGACGGGGCGTGCCCCGTCTCTACAAATAACCTCTCATTATTTATGGCTCCAGTCCCTTGGTGCGGGGACAGGGGCTAGCGGTTTGCGTTCTTTTAATTGTTTCATGACTTCCTCGATAGCACGGTCTAACTGTTGATCCTCACCGTTCCATTCCTTGATGGGGTCGTTATCGATCAAGATATCCGGATCCACACCATGGTTCTCGATAATCCAGTTACCCGTCTTCGGATCATAGCTCGTGAAGAAAGGCACACGGATATCCGTACCGTCCATATAAGGAAGCGGGCCGCTAATACCGATGATACCTCCCCAAGTACGGGTTCCAATCAATTTACCTAAGCTAAGCGCACGGAAGCCCCACGGGAACAAATCGCCATCGGAAGCGGAATACTTATTGATCAAGCAAACTTTCGGGCCGACCTGTACGGCATCCGGCACGGTCCCGATCAAAGAAGAACCCCGACGCATCGTCAAACGATACGGCTCACGAGACAGACGTTCCAGAATCATCGGGGAGACATTTCCACCGCCATTCGCACGATCATCGATAATCAAACCCTCCTTATCCAATTGCGGATAGAAATAGCGGGAGAACTCATTCAAGCCTTCCGGCCCCATATCCGGGATATAGATATAACCGACCTTACCGTTCGTCGCCTTATCCACCTTCTTGATATTATCTTGGATCCAATTATAATGATACAAAGAATACTCTTCCGCCAACGGACTGACTACGATCTTACGAGCGCCCGCCAACTGAGGCTTGCTATTCAAAGACAACTCGGTCGGAACGTTCGCCTTTCCGATCAACAACTTATACATATCGTTCACGCTATTCGTAGGTACTCCGTCTATAGCGACGATATACTCTCCGGCCTTCGCCTCAACACCCGGCTCTGTCAATGGAGAACGTAATTCCTTACTCCAAGAAGCCCCCGGCAGGATCTTTTCCAAGCGGAAGAAACCACTCTTATCCCGAGAAACCTCAGCACCTAGCAGACCCATCGATACCCGTTTAGGACTTTCCACCTCACCGGGGTTCACATAAGCATGCCCTACTCCCAGCTCGCCGATCATCTCGCCAATAATATAATTCAAGTCCAAACGTGTTTTCACGTAAGGAAGAAGGGCGGCGTATTTCTCCTTGATCGCCTTCCAATCCTTGCCATGCATATTCTCCAGATAGAAACCATCCCGGAAAGCACGCCAAGCCTCATCGAAGATTTGCGCCCATTCCTTCGTATAGTCTACCGTGATCTTCATATTCGCCAGATTAACCGGCTTGCTTAAATTCGCTTTACCCTTCGGTATATCGGTTACGAATAGTTGATCGTCCTTAAAGAAAACAGCTTTCTTGCCAGCCGGATCAACCATCATAGCGGCATCGCTAACGGTTTCCTCTTTCTGTTTCTTCAAGTCAAACATCTTCATGCCGCCTTTCGTGAAATAATACACGTTCGTTCCATCGGAATAAAGATCGTAGTAATTCGATCCCGGCAAGGGGAGCTTAACGATTCGATCCGTGATACCCTCTATATCAATCTTTACGACCGGAGTAGAAGCCTCATTCTTTGTCTCGTCCTTTTTAGAGGCATCCGCTTTCGCTGGGGTAGATTCAATGGCGACCTCCGCATCCGTTTCCATAAACGGGGAAGCGGTATCCTTAGACAATAACGCCAGATATACGCCACCCATATTATTATACACATGATTCCATTCCGTTTGGCTATACGTAGGATTGAAATCACGGGCGGAAGTGAATACCAGATATTTGCCATCCGTACTGAATACCGGAGAATAAGACTCGTACCATTTATCGGTCACGGGATATTCTTTCTTACCCGCGATATCGTAGACATAGACGATCGAGAAATTATTATCGGACACACGGGAATAAGTCAACCAATTATTATCCGGAGAGAAACTTACGTTGCGGGCTTCACCTAACAGACTTTGTGAGATAGTTGTTAGCTGTTTGTTAGATACGTCCAAAAGATTGATCCGATTCTTACGATCCGTATAGACAATCTTCTTGGAATCCGGACTCCACTGGAAAGTACGGATATACGTATCGTTATTCTTGGTCAACTGGGTAGGCTCGCCCCCCTCGGAATCTTGGAGATACAGCTCGGTCTCGCCGGTAGCGTCGGAGATATAGGCTATATGTTTTCCGTCCGGAGACCATTGAGCGTCACGTTCGTGCGCTCCCGGAGTACGGGTGATATTTTTCGTAACCCCTTTATCTACCGGGATATTGAATACCTCGCCACGAGCTGTCACCACCATACGCTCACCTTTTGGGGAGAGGCTGGCACTCGTGATATATTTGGAGCCATCCTTGATCTCGCTACGTGCGTAGACATTATCGGAGGCGAGGGTTACGTTCACTTTCTCCGGTTTCTTCGACGCCGCATCCATCTTATAGATATAGCCTCCATTCTCGAAAACGATCGTATTGCCGAAGCTGCTAGGGAATTTCACGTCGTACTCGGTGAAGTTCGTCACCTTACTTATTTGTTTTGTCTTCGTATTGTAAACGAACAAGTTCATCGTGTAATCCCGATCCGAAAGGAAATAGATCTCATCACCAATCCACATCGGAAAGATATCTTGCGCCTCATTGTTCGTGATATTCTCTACACTTTTCTTCTCCGGATTATACACCCAGATATCATCGGCCATACCACCCTTATAGTATTTCCATGTACGGAACTCACGCATTACCCGGTTGTAAGCCAATTGTTTTCCGTCGGACGAATAGCTACAAAAGCCGCCCTCGGGCAAGGGAACCACCTCGGAAAGGCCACCTTCTTTATTTACCGTATATAACTTACCGGAGAACCCATCGCTGATGCGGTTGCGGTAAACAATACCATTACCGTCCGGTGTCCAAGTCATCACGATATTATTCGGGCCCATGCGATCGCCCAGATCGTCACGGCTATTCGTAGCCGTGTAAGTGATACGCAATGGCTCACCGCCGGAAGAGGGCATCGTGTACACTTCCGTGTTACCGTCGTACTGTCCCGTAAAAGCGATCGTCTTACCATCCGGGGAGAAACGGGGAAACATCTCATACCCCACATACGATGTCAATCGCTGTGCCTCACCACCTGTAGCCGGGACCTTATATAAATCGCCAGCGTACGAGAATACAATCTCTGAACCATTTGTAGCCGGAAAGCGCATTAATCTCGCCTCATCCGCCGCCATCAACAACGTAGGGATAGCGGCAGCCGCCAATGCTGTTAAAATCATTCTTTTCCTCATAACCAATCTTATCTTTTAATCATATCTGTTCTATCCGTTTTTAGTTGGCCCAATAGCGGGTAGGACCTCAAATGTACATAAAAAGATCCAAAATCCAAGTCAAGTCCCTTATATATCCGATTCTAGAAAAAGTTTTAGAATCTCTAATTTATTACTACCTTTGCACCGGAAATCAAACAATGATACAAATAAGATGAACAAGAAGCTTCTGAACAACTCAAAAAGATGGTATACCCGAGCTTTCTCGGGTAACACGATCGTGCATGTTCATTGGTTCAGCGGTTTTGTCTAAATCCATTCATACTCTTCTTGAGAGGACTTCTTTTTATAGTTCTCTTCTACACCTACATCTAGGTATTAATTGCACTCAAGTTTAACTTCTGCGGAAAAGAGGGAGTATTCGTATGCTTCGTTTCCGGGGAAAGGATGTCTTGCGCATCTCAAAATACAATATGCTTATGTTTATCATTCTAGGTCTATTAGGTCTGGGGATAAGCGTCGGTTATTTATGCCGACACGTCCCCGCTTTCAAGGGATTGGAACATTCCATCTCTTATACGATTTTCACGATGTTGTTCATATTTGGTATTACCATAGGAGCCAACCAATCTTTGCTGAATAATATTGGTGAGTTTGGAATACAAGCTGCCATACTAGCTATTTGCGGAGTATTGGGAAGTCTGGTAGCATCTTTTATCGCTTATAAATTATTTATCAAGAAAGGAGGTCTCAATGAAAAATAACCTAATCGTTATCTTATGTTTCACAGCGGGAATCTTTTGCGGAACCTTCGCCAACACGACTATCTCCACGTATTGCGAAAAACTACCGCAATTCTTGCTATACGCTCTCGTTATCCAAGTAGGATTGAATCTGGGAGCAAACGCCGAATTAGGAAAGATGGTAAAGGATATCCGGTTTTCCAGTTTGTTACTGCCGTTCTTTACGATCATCGGCACGTTAGTATTCTCTGCGGCGGCGAGTTTGTTATTGACCTCGTGGAATATATATGATTGTATGGCTGTAGGAAGCGGATTCGCTTATTATTCCTTATCCTCCTTGCTTATCGTACAACTGAAAGAGGCGTCGGCAGGGATAGAAATCGCTTCGCAACTCGGGGCTATCGCGTTATTGGCTAATATCATCCGGGAAATGTTAGCTTTATTCGGGGCACCGTTGTATGCCTCTTTCTTTGGTAAATTCGCTCCGGTATCCGTGGCGGGAATCAATTCTATGGATGTTTGTCTTCCCGTTATCAGTCGGTATTCTGGAAAGTATATCGTACCTGTGACTATTATTCACGGGATTATCCTCGAGATCAGCGTGCCGTTGCTTATCTCGCTCTTTTGCAAGTAGAAGCAGGATTTATCCTCAACACCCGCTATAAACACAAAAGAGGATGCGTACATTATATCGACGCATCCTCTTGTTCCTTTATCCGTACTTCCTCCTCACGGAGGTACTTACGGACCTCTTAATTTATTACTTTAGTATTAATATTAA
>ENA-OWXH01000269-OWXH01000269.1-human-gut-metagenome-genome-assembly--contig:-NODE-269-length-12328-cov-7.64418_pt1 | contig 12328 bp, 9 predicted proteins | sample MGYA00249245_ERZ652057 | MGnify/ENA primary metagenome ERZ652057 (study PRJEB26925, sample SAMN05827269) | human gut metagenome | biome: ENVO:2100002; feature: ENVO:00000062; material: ENVO:00002003...
CCCCCGCCGAACCGGTGAACGAGTCCAACGAGACCGCACAATCCGGTGAGAATGTGAACAACGTGGACGAGGCGTGAGCCGAGTCCCGAAAGGCTGGTAGCCTCACTAACAGCAGAGGCTACCAGCAGGCTCTTAAGGAGAAACGATGAACGATCAGTTCGACAACAACGAGTCCGAGGTGATTCAGCCCAATATCGACAATACGGTGAATGATGTGGTGACACCTGAACCCGTTCGGGAGGCACCGCGCAAGGCCCGTTCTGTTTCCAGCGAGCCGGAAGAGGTTACCAGCAGCCCGAAGACTGTTCGTCCGGCAGCTCGTCGCAGCACTCCACGCGCCCGCCGCATGAGCCTGTCCCTGACCCGTGTGGATGCTTGGTCCGTGGCCAAGGTGACATTCATGCTTTCGATTGCCGGCGCCATTATCCAGATTGTCGCCGCAACCGTCGTCTGGCTGCTGCTCGATTTGGTCGGTGTATTCAGTCAGATTACCCAGATTGTTTCTTCCACTGGCTTGGATGCTGGCGGTCTTGATCTGAAGAATGTGCTGTCCCTGACCACCGTGGTGTCTGGTGTGACCATCTTCTCCATTATCGAAGTGGTGATTTTCACCATTCTGGCCACCATTATTGCGTTGATTTACAACGTGGTCAGCTCGCTGGTCGGTGGCGTGCACGTCACCCTCGGCGATGACTGAGTTTTAGCTATACCAACAAAACTCCCCTCAGTCCGATTCATGGACTGAGGGGAGTTTCGTATATTCATAGTCATTAGTGCTTGGCCGGCACAAAACTTTCGCGGGCGACCAGCTTGGTCGAGAGCATGGTGTGGCAGGTGATGTCATCATTGAAACTGATCGACTGGGAAAGCATCAGCAGCGCGTTTCTGGCTAATGCCGCCTGATCGATGGCATACGTGGTCAGCGGCGGTGAAATGTACTGGGCGATGGACTGGTTGTTGATGCTGATGATGCTGACATCGCGCGGCACCAAAATGCCGGCCTTGGTAAAGGCCTGAATCACGCCCACAGCCAGGGAATCAGTGGCCACGATAAAGCAGTCAGGCATATTGCTGCCGAGCTTGGCCACAATCGTTTCGCCGTGCTTGCGGCCGGTTTCCACGCTGACCTGGCCGCCGGTAAATATCAGCCCTGCGGTTTCCAGGCCAAGGCGTTCGCACCAGTCGCGGTATGCCATCGTACGGATGTCTTCGGGGTACTCGTAGGTGCCCATCATGCGGCCTTCGCCGCCGATAAATCCGATTCTGGTCATGCCGCGGGCTCTGGCTTCGCTCAAGGCGTCCAGTATGGTTTGCAGCAGATCCGGCTGCACGGAGCTGAACAGGTTCGGAGCCGGATTCACATCGATAAACACACCGTGGGGTAGTACTTCGTGAAGCCGCTCCAAGCTCTCGTAGGAGTGCGGTTCGGGGCCGATGGATACGAAGCCGTCATACTGGGTGCTGTTGTCAATGAGTTTGTTGATATCGGTGTAGAACGACAGGGTGATATGCATCTGCTGCGCTGTGGCGATCAAGGTGCTGCGCAGCTCGCTGTAATAGGCGTTACTCAGCTCCTCATCACTGGGAATGGCGTCCAGTACGGCGATATCGTGCGGAGCCACCAGTCGCCTTTCCTGTGTTTCGTAACCGAGTTCTTCACAGACCTGCAGAATCTTGCGGCGGGTCTCTTCTTTGACGGAGAACGTCGGATCGCCGTTGAGCAGGCGTGACACGGTTGCCGGCGAGAATCCGGCCCGTTGAGCGATTTCTCTGATAGTGACCATGCGTATGCCCGATATGTTCTTTCTGCACCGTTTGCGTACTGTGTACTTGTTCCTGCATTACTACCCGTCATTAGGTAATTGGTAATGTATGTTTACCTGATACCTATCGTAGCGCACATCAATCGGAGTGCGGCAAAGATGTGCGCCAGTTGGCGGAAAAACAACACACCGCCCGAATGAATAGCATCATTCGGGCGGTGTTGTGCGGCAATGTCTGCTTGCTGTTGAGCCACATTCGGTTAACGGCATTACCTATGCGTTACTTGGTTTACCGGGCTGCGGACTCCTTGCCGAGCAGCGCGGCCTTGGCGATGTCCTTGCCGTACTTGGCGGCATCGGACTCATCGTGCAGGTTGGCTTCGATCTTGGCCACGATACGGGCGTGAGCCTTTTCGTCGATCTTCACGAAGAAGGCGAAGATCAGAAAGCCGATGATGATGAATGCCAGCGGCATCCAGAAGGCGAAGCCCTCGAAGGTGGTGATGTTGGCCTGGGTCATGTCGGCGGCGGTGGTCTTGTTGACGCCGGCGAACAGCGCGTTGGTGGCAAAGACCATGAAGTAGGTGCTCAGTGCGTTGTAGGACAGCGCCTGGCCGAAGTTACCGAATGCAAAGGCGGCAAGACGGCCTTTATTAAGCTTTTTTGGGGTTCGGCAGTTGATGACGACATCAGTGTTTCCTCATTTCCCGTGATACTGACTGCGGGGCGGACGGCGTTGGCTCTTATTTCTGTCGTTGAACAAGATAATGCGTTACCTATGCAAAGTAAAACCATAACTAAATGCATTATCTAATAGCGATACTAGGAATGTCCGCAATATGATTGCGGTGACGATTACTGCTCCTTGGTATCTAGCTCGTATAGGTCTGCGTCAGACTGTGCGGTGATGCACCACGCGATACTGCCGAGCTTGATTTTCATCGATATGCAGGTTATATTTAGTAAACAGTTTATTTACTAGTTCAGTCACGGTGCCGTGACGAATTCGATGCAAGGAAAGGCGAAAACCATTATGACCAACTTGCAGTCAGCTCAGCAGTTCTCTCAGGCCTGGCTTACCGACCCGCGTGTGTTTGCCGTCAACCGGCTTGCCGCGCATTCCAGCCACAAGTTCTATGATCACGCTCCCCAGTGCGGCGAAGCCATGGATCTCAAGCAGAGTCTGGACGGTCAATGGCGCGTGCAGATGGTGGATCTCGCTGATTTGGCGGACAACGAGCTTGCTGAGGCGGCGTTTGCTCAGCCGGGATACGACGCTGCCGGCTTCTCCCCCATCGAAGTTCCCTCCGCATTGGAAACCAAGGGATTCCTGAATCATCAGTATGTCAACCAGCAGTACCCGTGGTCCGGCCATGAGAGCCCAGTGGCACCGGATGTGCCGAAGCATAACCACGTGGCGCTGTACCGTCATGAGTTCTCTTTGGAACCCAAGGCAGCTGCCGTGTTGGAGGCCAATAAGACTGCTGCGGATGATGCCGCCAAACGTCGCGTTACGTTGACATTCCAAGGCGCGGCCACGGCTATTGCCGTCTGGCTCAATGGCGCTTTCATCGGCTATGCCGAAGATTCCTTTACTCCCAGCGAGTTCGACGTGACTGATGTTCTGCGTGACGGCGTCAATACGTTGGCCGTGGCTTGCTTTGAATTCTCGTCCGCCAGCTGGCTCGAGGACCAGGACTTCTGGCGTCTGCACGGCATCTTCCGTTCCGTGGAGCTGGAAGCCCAGCCGTTGGTTCATGTGAACGACCTGCGCGTGCTGGCCGATTACGACCACACCACTGGCGAAGGTTCGTTGGACGTCACCGCACTGGTGCGCAATGCTGGCACTGCTGCCGCCGTTGCCGCCACAGTGCTCGATGCTGCCGGCAACACTGTCTGGCACAGCAAGCTGACTGCCGGAGCTGATGCCGAGACGTTGACCGTGAAGGCCAATGTCGGCAAGGTCAACCCGTGGAGTGCCGAAGAGCCCACGCTGTACACCCTGCAGGTGGTGGCAACCGATGCCGCCGGTCAGGTAATCGAAGCAGTGCTGCAGCGCATCGGCTTCCGCCACTTCGCCATCGAAGACGGCCTGATGAAGCTCAACGGCAAGCGCATTGTGTTCAAGGGCGTCGACCGCCACGAATTCGATGCCCGCACCGGCCGCACGATTGCCGAAGCGGACATGATCGAGGACATCCACTCGTTCAAGCGCCTCAACATCAACGCCGTGCGCACCTCCCACTACCCCAACGAGACCCGCTGGTACGAGCTGTGCGACGAGTACGGCATCTATGTGCTGGACGAAACGAATCTCGAAACCCATGGCAGCTGGACCGATCCGGGCGATGTGTTCCAGCCCGCACGCGCCATCCCGGGCAGCAAGGACGAATGGCGCGCCGCCTGTGTGGACCGCACCGCAAGCATGGTGCGCCGCGACTACAACCACCCGAGCGTGGTGATCTGGTCGCTGGGCAACGAGGCGTTCGGTGGTGACGTGTTCTACTCGATGCGCGACTTCGTGCACGAGAACGACCCGTTCCGCCCGGTGCACTACGAGGGCACGTTCAATGACCCCGAATTCAGCGCCGCCACAGACATCATGAGCCGTATGTATGCCAAGCCTGATGAGATCGTCAAGCTATACCTCGGCGAGGACGGCAAGAAGCCGTACATTTCCTGCGAATACAGCCACTCGATGGGCAACTCCACCGGCGGCCTGCACCTGTACACCGAACTGGAGCGCTACCCGCTCTACCAGGGCGGCTTCATCTGGGATTACGTCGATCAGGCCTTGTGGCAGGACTGCGGCGACGGCACCGAGCGCCTGGCCTACGGCGGCGACTTCGAAGACCGTCCGAACGATTACGAGTTCAGCGGCGATGGCGTCATGTTCGCCGATCGCACCCCCTCCCCCAAGGCTCAGGAAGTCAAGCAGTTGTATGCCAATGTGAAGCTCGTGCCGGACGAGTCCGGTGTGACCATCACTAACGACAACCTGTTTGTCTCCACTGCCTCCAGCCTGTTCACCGCGCGCGTGTTGGTGGACGGTGTGGAGCGTTGGCATGCCAACTACCGCTTCGATGCGCCTGCCGGCGAGACCGTGCGTGAGCCGATCGCCTTCCCGAAGGTCACCGATTTGGTGGCTCTGTCCGGCAGCGCCGAAGTGACCTACGAAGTCGACCAGCGTCTGGCTGAGGCCACTGACTGGGCTCCGGCCGGCTACGAGCTGACCTTCGGCCAGTATGTCGCCGCGGTTTCGTTCGATGATGGTGCCGCGGATGCCGTTGTTGCCGGCGATGCCGAAGTGGCAGCCGATAGCTTTAACGCCGGTATTCACACCGACTTCGGCGAAGTGCTGCTCTCCAAGACGCAGGGTGGCATGGTCTCCTTCAAGCGCGATGGCCGCGAAATGGTGATTCGCCGCCCGAACCTGACCACCTTCCGTGCGCTGACCGACAATGATCGCGGTAACGGTTCCGGTTTCGAGCGCGCCCAGTGGATGGCCGCCGGACGCTATGCCCGTGTGACCGGTACGTCGGTCGAGGAGACTGCCGATGGCAAGGGATTGAAGGCCACTTACAGCTATGAACTGGCCGACGCCAAGCACACGCCGGTCACCGTGCACTATGAAGTCGACGCCGCACTGCGCGTGCACCTGACGGTCGAGTACCCGGGCGAGGCGGATGCCGCCACGCTGCCGGCATTTGGTCTCGAATGGATCCTGCCCAAGCAGTACGACCGCCTGCGTTTCTACGGTCTGGGACCGGAGGAAACCTATGCCGACCGTCTGCACGGCGCCAAGTTGGGCGTCTTCTCCCGTACCGCTGCCGAGGATTGCGCGCCGTACCTGCTGCCGCAGGAAACCGGCAACCATGAGCAGGTGCGTTGGGCGGAAATCACCGACGAATACGGCCACGGCATGCGCGTGACCGCAGCCGGCGGCACCCGATTCGCCACCAGCCTGCTGCCGTACAGCTCGCTGATGCTTGAGGATGCTCTGCACCAGAATGAGCTGCCGAAGCCGCGCCACACCTTCCTACGTCTGCTGGCCGCCCAGATGGGCGTCGGTGGCGACGACACGTGGGGTGCTCCGGTTCACGACGATTTCCAGGTGCCGGCCGACCAGCCGCTCAAGCTGGATGTGACACTCGAACTCATCTAAGTTGCCGCGGCGCTCCTGTTGAGGAGTTGCCGTTGTGGACCTGTAGACCACTGAGGGCGGTTATCGGGATTCCGGTAACCGCCCTCAGCGTCAATAATTTAGGAAATAAGCGGCTTCGTCCTAAAATCTTGTCACTGACTCTGTCTCAGTGACAGAAATTTAGGGGCATGGGGCTGATTTCCTGAAATCCTGTCACTGAGTTGCCGCGAACAACAAAAATTTAGGACGAGTGGGCTATTTTCCTAAATTTCTGACGCTGTCGGAAAAACAATTGGCCATCTGCGGGAGACTCATAGTTGGGCACGTGTCGCTGCCGGGGAGTTGATCGGTCATCCATGGAGTCTCATGGTCGCGGTGGTGACTCGCATTGCGATTTTCTCCACCTTCAGAATGATGTCGTGTTTACTGGCGGCTTCGTATGATGACGAACGATGCTTACGTATTTGGGTTATTTTTCGACGTCGTTCACTATTGCAATCGTAATGTGGCCGATTCTTTCGGCCGTACTTACTTTGCCGATTCTGGCTGGGCTGTACCATCGCCACCATCGTATGAAGTTGTTGTCTGCGGGAGCCGCATATCTGACGGTACTGTATGTGCTCGGTTTGATTACATTCACACTGTATCCGATGCCGGATGACCCGGAATCGTTCTGCGCGGCGAATGCCGGCCAGTTCGCACCACAACTTGACCTGCTGCGTTTCATCTCAGACATCCAAAACGGCGGATTGAGCGGCATACTGCAGCTGGTAATGAACGTGGTGCTGTTCATGCCGCTTGGTTTCGTGCTCACCCGGTGGCTGCGCTGGCGTTGGTGGGCGGTGCTGATTGGCGGATTCGCCGTATCGTTGTTCATCGAAAGCTCGCAGCTCAGCGGTTTCTGGGGCCTCTACCCGTGCGCCTACCGTCAGTTCGACGTCAACGATCTGATGACCAATACGTTGGGTGCGATGGCGGGCCTCGCCGTGGCCGTGTTGTTTGGCAAGTGGGTGCCGCTGGCCCACATGCCCGAACGCAGCGAGTATAATGAACACCCTGGCGCGGTGCATCGTCTGGTGACGTTCATCATTGATATGGTTTTTGTGGCCTTGGTATACGTCCCGCTCACCTTGTTGGTGACGTTCTTGTTCTACTGGGCGGCTGAGCCTTTGCAGAACGGTGATTTCATGCTGTTCGGTGGACATCTGACCGTTGGCGTTGGTTGGCTGAACTTCCTTGCGCCAATAGGAGCCAGTCTGGCGTTCCTCATTTTCGAGTTCCTGATTCCGTTGGGGCATAAGGGCCGCACGCTTGGCGGCATGTATACGCACATGACCATTGAAACCAAGCCGCGCAAGGGAATCGCGCGCGCCGTGTTCTACATTCTGCGCACGCTGATTATGGGCGCAATGGTGGTTATGGTCATTATCGGATTCGGACACAACGCGCATATCATGCACTACATCTTCTACGGCTTCGTCATCCTGTTCCTCTTCGCGGTGTTCGCCCATCGCATGCCTTGGGACTTTGTGCCCGGATCTTCGGTGGCGCCGGCCCCGGCTGTGCCCGTGTATGGAGCGGCGGATGTCGCTGCGGCACCGGCTGAGTCATCTGCCGCGAATGCACATTCGGACAAAGAGGGTGCGGCAACCGTGGCGGGTGATGATGCTGTATCTGGCGTGCCCGATTCGGATGCTGCGTCGAAGGGTGCGGTGAATACGAAGAATACGGGTGATGCGCGTGCCGAAGGCGATGAATCCGCCGCCACAAATCCGAATACTGTGGGACAAGATGAAAAATAGGCCGATTTTTGGCTGTTGTCCCATTCCCATAGTTGTGGCCTGATATGGCATAACCGTAGGAATGGCGGTATTCCAACGATTCTGATTTTCTTGTGTTGGGACAATCGAACAGTCAATCGATTGATGCTGATGTTGTCCCACAGTCTCGTGGGACAACATCGCAAAAACAGCGATTATCGTATGTTGTCCCACGCTGAATAGCGTCGGCCCCTGCCCTTCATGAGTGGAAGGACGGGGCCGATTGGTTTATTCGCGATTGCGATCGCGGCAGTCTGTCAGAGGATCACAGCACGCCCTGGGCGACCATGGCGTTGGCCACCTTGATGAAGCCTGCGATGTTGGCGCCAGCCATCAGGTCGCCTTCCTCGCCGTATTCCTTGGAGGCAGCCAGGGAGTTGGCGACGATGGACTCCATGATGGACTTTAGCTTGGCGTCGACCTCCTCGAAGGTCCAGCTCAGGCGGTAGCTGTTCTGGCTCATCTCCAGGCCGGAGACGGCCACGCCACCGGCGTTGGCAGCCTTGGCCGGGCCGTACAGCAGGCCGGCGTTCTTGTAGACCTCAATGGCCTCCGGAGTGGACGGCATGTTGGCGCCTTCGCACACCACCTTGCAGCCGTTGGCAACAAGAGCCTTGGCGGACTCCTCGTTGATCTCGTTCTGGGTGGCGCACGGCAAGGCGATGTCGCACTTGACGGTCCACACGCCGGAGCAACCCTCGTGGTACTCGGCGGACGGCACACGCTCGGCGTACTCCTTGATACGACCGCGCTCGACTTCCTTGATTTGCTTGACCACAGCAACGTCGATGCCGTTCGGATCGTAGACGTAGCCGTTGGAATCGGACACGGTCACGACCTTGGCGCCCAGCTCCTCGGCCTTCTGCGCGGCGTAGATAGCCACGTTGCCGGAGCCGGAGATCACGACGGTCTTGCCCTTGAAGGAATCGTTCTTCAGCACGCGCAGGGCTTCGGCGGTGTAGTAGCAGACGCCGTAGCCGGTGGCCTCGGTACGGGCCAGGGAGCCGCCGAATTCCAGACCCTTACCGGTCAGGACGCCGGAGTACTCGTCGCGGATGCGCTTGTACTGACCGAACAGGTAGCCGATCTCACGGCCACCGACGTTGATGTCGCCGGCGGGAACGTCGGTGAACTGGCCGATGTGGCGGCTCAGCTCGGTCATGAAGGCCTGGCAGAAGCGCATGACCTCGGCGTCGGACTTGCCCTTCGGGTTGAAGTCGGAGCCGCCCTTGCCGCCGCCCATCGGCAGCGTGGTCAGGGAGTTCTTCAGGATTTGCTCAAAGCCGAGGAACTTGATGACGCCCTCGTTCACGGTCGGATGGAAGCGCAGACCGCCCTTGTATGGACCAATGGCGGAGTTGAACTGCACACGGTAGCCACGGTTGACCTGCACCTTGCCTTCGTCGTCAACCCAGGCCACGCGGAACTTGACCACGCGCTCAGGCTCGACGAGGCGCTCCAGAACGCCGTTCTTTTCGTATTCGGGGTGCTTGGCAATGACCGGCTGCAGGGTGTCGAGCACCTCGTAGACGGCCTGCAGGAACTCCGGCTGGTCACCATCGCGAGCAACGACCTGGTCGTACACGCGCTTCACGTACTCATCAGTGAGCATAATTCTCCCTAGAGGTTGGGTTATCAAATAAGGCGATTATATTGTATGTACGGTGTCAAGGGGTGACAAGAAATTGCTCAGGATGTGGCGTGGAGCGGATGTGGCCTACGCCACCAACTCCGATGCATCGGCGCGAGCGATGGCCTGCTCGTAGTCTTTGGTGCCCTTGAAGACTTCCTTGGTCCACGGGTTGATGCCCTGCTTCTTGGCGCGCAGCAGGATGTAGCCGAGTGCCAACACGTTGGCCACTAGCGCGATTAGGGACACCGCAAGGTTCACGTTCGGGTTGTTCACGGACTGGGTGGAGAACACGGAGTAGTCCTGGAACATCGGGAATACCTGCGCGAACATGCACCAGATGGCCAATGTATTGGCGCGATTCTGGATCCAGCCGCCCTTGTTCCAGAAGAAGTTGGCCACGGTGGGCGCCAGCAGCAGTGCAAGGCCGCAGTACCAGGAGTGGGTGGGCAGGCAATTGTAGGTGTAGCAGAAGTTCCACAGATCGTAGGCCACGATGAACACCCAGGTCATGTCCGGCCAGAGCATGTCGTCCTTCTTCTTGGAGGCGTAGATGCCGAACCAGCCGGTCATGCAGAAGATATTGAGGATGCCGGCCAAGCCGTTGAACACGTTGTGCCAGCCGCCGTAGAGGGTCACGCCTTCAGTGGAGATCCAGGTGGTGCCCCAGCCGCGGATGGCGGATTCGAAGTCAGAGACCACGGCGATGAGGATGTTGATGGCCACGATCACGAACGGGAAGCACTTGAACCAGTGGGATTTGCCGATAGAGCCCCACTTGTATTTGAGGGCCATAAAGCCGATGCAGCCGATGGTGGCCGCGTAGAGCTTGGCGTAGTGGAACCAGCTGGTCATGTGCACGTAGGTCGGGTTGTTGAGTGCCCAGTCGGCGCCCATTGCGGCGGCGGTGTAGATGGTGATGAAGTAGACGGTTAGCACAGCCGGGACGACGAGGAAGGCGACGATGCCGCCGGTTTTGGTGCGACGAGCCAGTTCATTGGCGCCAATAAGGCAGCAGAAGACGAGTATCCAGCCAATCCATTGGTAGATGGCGTTGTCGCCGTAGACCTGAAACAGCATGAGCGGTCCTTTCTGATATGTGGTGCGCCCCGCGATTCTCCATCGGATTCCGAGCGCCGACGCCGCTTATTGACGCAGCGTCAATTTCTCTCACGGCATAGTGTATCCCTATATTGACATGGTGTCAATATGGGTTCTGTGCATGCGGTTTCGCATCATTACAAGGTTGACAGGCCGCTGAAATTTGTCTGTGATGCACTAGAATCGGATTGGATGTTGAGAAGTTGGTTGCGAAAAGATAAAAACCCTTGGAATCGGCATGATTCCAAGGGTTATCTGTGGAGCTAGCCGGGTTCGAACCGGCGACCCTCTGCTTGCAAAGCAGATGCGCTACCAGCTGCGCTATAGCCCCGTGAGAAAAAAAGAGCGGCTCGCGGCCGCTTCATTTTTCCTGTGGGCCCGGGAGGACTTGAACCTCCGACCTCATCCTTATCAGGGATGCGCTCTAACCAGCTGAGCTACGGGCCCGATTCATACGCTCTAAAAGCGCACAAGTAGCTATAATACCGATTCCCTTTGACTTGTCAATGCGTAAGAGACGGCGTGTCGCGGGTGGTGCCTTGCTGGGGGAGTGCGGTTGTGTCGTGCTGCGGACGGACAATATGCGGCATGAAGATTGATGGGCTGGAAGTGCAGGTGGTGCGTAAACCCATCAAGAATATGTACCTGCGCATCAAGCCGCCGAATGGTGTGGTCATGATTTCCGCGCCGCGGCGGATGGCCGAGCAGACCATTATTGATTTTGTCCGGGATCGGAGGCCTTGGATTGATAATCACCGGCGTCGTATGGCACTTGCCCGAGAGCGTTCGGTGATTGGCAGCTTGGGTGATTCCTGGCAGCATGGCGCCGGCCATGGGGGAGTGGGCCTTGCTTCGGGCGGGTTCGATGGTGTGAACAACGGCAGTAGTGTGGCCACCGATAATGCGGCATTGACGTGGACTAAAGAGTTGCGTGAACGTGCGTCGGCCAATATCAACGCACAGTTGCCTGCGTTGCTGGCCAAATGGGGGCCGATTGTTGGCCGTACTCCTACGCATATCACGTTGCGGGTGATGACTTCTCGTTGGGGGTCATGCACGCCTCGTACCGGCCGAGTTCGCCTGAACCTTCAGTTGGGCCTTATGGAGCCGCAATTCCTGGAATATGTGCTGGTGCACGAAATGACCCATTTGTGGGAAAGCGGTCACGGTACCGGATTCCAGCGGCGCATGACTACGTATCTGCCGAATTGGAAGGCGTTGCGCCGCGATCTCAATCGTCGTGTGGTGCTGTAGAGGGTTATTCGGAATGAGATAGTTGTGGTTCCTGCCATAACTGCATGGCAACGCTGGCTCGTAGTGTGACGGTGATTGTCTGCTTCCTTTTATTCCGGATAGTCGCCGTCGCCACTCCTGGTAGTCCCTGGGAGTGGAAGGATGCCGGCCCCTTACCGGTTCCTGACGATGGATCATGGCCGACACCCGAGTGTCGTTTCCTTGTTAGTTTCGGACGTTTGCGGGTCGGCCTGCCTTTCGGTGGGGTCGGGGTGACGTGCTTGTGTCCGAGATATCGGCATCCTTTCCCGGCGATGTTGACAGCCGAACCGTAGTCACGTGGGATGGTCCGCCCGCAGCCGGGGCACTGGTATTCCCTGGCTTTGCCGAGGTTCTTGTGGAGCGGACCTGCAGGCCATCGTCGACGAGATCAACGACACCCCCATGAAGGCCCTGGGCCGGGAAACGCCCAACGAGGCTTGGTATCGCGAACTCGGCAAGGTAATGTCGAGGACAAGCCACCCAAGGACGAGCGTTGCACTTTCAATTAGACAACGGAACCTGATGATCTACCAACAAGTGCGGCGCATCGATGAACTCGAACGGCGCATCAGCGAACTTCAGCTGGAGCTGAAGC
>ENA-OWXH01000271-OWXH01000271.1-human-gut-metagenome-genome-assembly--contig:-NODE-271-length-12273-cov-13.5182_pt1 | contig 12273 bp, 9 predicted proteins | sample MGYA00249245_ERZ652057 | MGnify/ENA primary metagenome ERZ652057 (study PRJEB26925, sample SAMN05827269) | human gut metagenome | biome: ENVO:2100002; feature: ENVO:00000062; material: ENVO:00002003...
GCCACATACTGGCTCATCTCCACGTCAGCGGCGGCGTTTGGTGCTGTGTTTTCGGTCACCATCCTGCCTTCCTTGTATCACACTTAATCCTATGAAAACCTAGCAGAACCCAAGTGCAAACACTAGCCGCCCTGACGCATATTGGCTGTGGGCTTGATTACACGAATGCGATACAGCGATATTGGAGCCGGGCAAGCTTGTCCCATGCACACCGAACATCGCGTATGCGGCATTATGTGTCGCACCACTGCATGCCGTATTTGTTACATATCACACTGTTGCATATCACACTTGGATATGCACGCTCGTGCCCATATTGCACCAGTTGTAGAACCATTCGGCCACATCCCATCCGATACCCACGCAACCATGAGATCCGTTGGCAATGGAGGGCATTACGGCATCCGCTACATATCCGCCGGCAATACGGTGGATTGCGCAACCGGAGGAGAAGTAATTGACGAAGCCCACGTCTTTGACATCCCATGTTTCCACCGTGCCATCGGCAAGATTCAGCGTGCCGCTCATATCTTGACTGGGCAACTTTTGCCATACGTTGAAGTCACCTGTCGGCGTACACATCATGCCAACGCATTCGCCGGTGACGTTGTCGTTGCCCTCCGCGACCACGACATTCAATGTCTTGACCACCGTGTCATTCTCATAGGCATAGAGCTTACGGTCGGACAGGTCAATCGCCACGCGATGAGTGACCTTGACTTCCTGTTTGGGATCTACCTTGCCGTCCACATTCACTGAGCCAGTTCCCGTGGCCAGCACCTGAGCCAAGCGAGCACCAACCTCCGTATCCGCGCCATCGGCAATCACAATGCCATCATGGCCTTCTGTTTCAGTGCTCAGCACCTCGCCAGCATTATTGACGACGACCTTCTTGTCTTCACGTTCCAATTTGAGATTCGGCTTGATTTGCTCGTCATAGTATTGCTGCAGCTTATCGGCATCAAAGACCACGTAGCCATTACGTACTTCATTGTCTTTCAGCTTTGACTGCTGGTTGGCGTCGATGCGCATGGCCGAACCCAGCATGGACGCATTCACGGTGGCGATGTCTTTATCCGCCACCTTGATGGCCACGGCATTGTTCACTAGGGTTTCCAGCGTGGTTTTCGCCTCATCGGCAATTGCATTGGTAATCGTCGGTTCGGTTACGTCGAGTTCCACCCGAACGGTCTGTGGCTGGACACTGCCCAATGACTCCACTGTGGAAATGGCTTGCTTCGCAATGCTGGTGGCGTTGGCTCCCTGGCCATTTTCTCCCGCAATAACGTTGAAGCCACTGTTGTTATCGTTCAATGCGACTTGCGCGTCAACAGGTTCTTGTGCATCAATGTTCAGCGCCTTATCTACCACACTGCCATCAGCGAGCTCGGGATTGATTTGCGGGGCCACATCATGCGTAATCCAGAACGCATACTGTTGCCACCATGCGTCACCGCGTTGGGCATTGATGACATCGGATGCGATTGCTTCACCATCAACTTCGATGCCGAGATCTTTCAGCGTGAACGTCGCCGACTGCCCCTGGTATTTCGCTCGTACCGCGGTGTTGTCGACCTGGTCGTTGATTAGGTCGACAATCTCCTGCTCGGTTTTGCCGGTAACTGAATTTCCCCATAGCGTTGTGCCAGGCAGCACGTGATCTTGGAAGAACCAAACACCGCCGCCACAGGCAGCCCCCAAGGCAACCAGCAGACAAGCAATCACCACCCACGGCCAGATGCGGCGCCTCCTCATCTCATCGCCCTGAATGGAATCTGATGCAGCAGCATCCACACTGTCTGCCACAGTGCCGCTGACGGCATTATTCGCACCAAACAGAGGCGCAAACTGCTGGGTCGAGTCATCAAGGTGTTCGGTCATGGTCGGTCTTTCTGCGATGGCCTACTAAGCGTTATCTGCATACTACCAACACACCATAGAAACGGTAATTTTTTACCGTCGCCTTCCAATACATCATGCTGCATGCTGCTCATACAACAAAAAAGACGTGGTGGCGAAACATCATTAGATATTTCGCCACCACGTCTTTACCGTATGTCTTGCACTACGCCGATGACGGCAGCCAGCACATCATGCCACGATATTATGCACGGCACGAAAGTGCGTCAGCGCGCCGCCTGATGGTCGAGCGCGGCCTTGACCAGGCCGGCGAACAGCGGGTGCGGCTTGGTCGGGCGAGACTTGAACTCCGGGTGAGCCTGGGTGGCCACATAGAACGGGTGCACGTCCTGCGGCAGTTCCACGAACTCGGTGAGCTCGCCGTCCGGGCTCTGGCCGGAGATGCGCAGGCCGCCTTCGCGCAGACGATCCTTGTAGGCCACGTTGACTTCGTAACGGTGGCGGTGACGCTCGGTGACATGCGTGGTGCCGTACAGTTCGGCGACCAGCGAGCCTTCCTCCAGCTCAGCCGGGTAGGAGCCAAGACGCATGGTGTGGCCCATGTCGCCCTTGCCGGCCACGATGTCCTTCTGCTCTTCCATGGTGGCGATCACCGGGTTGGCGCAATCGGGCTCGAACTCGGAAGAGTTCGCGTCTTCAATGCCCAGCACGTGGCGGGAGTATTCGATGACCATGGACTGCAGGCCCAGGCACAGGCCGAGGGCAGGCAGCTTGGTTTCACGGGCGAACTTCAGAGCGCCGATCTTGCCGTCGATGCCGCGGATGCCGAAGCCGCCGGGGATCACGATGCCGTCGACGTTGTCGAGAGCGGCGGCCGCACCTTCGGTGGTTTCGCAACGATCGGCCGCAACCCACTTGACGTTGACCTTGGCCCAGTTGGCAAAGCCGCCGGCCTTGATGGCCTCGGTGACAGACAGGTAGGCGTCCGGCAGATCGATGTACTTGCCGACGATGGCGATGTTGACCTCGTGCTTGGGGTGGTGCACACGCTCCAGCAGGTCGGCCCATTCGTCCCAATCGACGTCATGGAACGGCAGGCCGAGCTCACGCACCACATAGGCGTCGAGGCCCTCCTCGAACAGGATCTTCGGCACATCGTAGATGCTCGGCGCATCCACGCAGTTGACCACGCCTTCGGCATCGACATCGCACATCAGGGAGATCTTGTCCTTGATGGACTGATTGAGCGGGCGGTCGGAGCGCAGCACAAGGGCGTCCGGGGAAATGCCGAGCTGGCGCAGCATCATCACGGAGTGCTGGGTGGGCTTGGTCTTGAGCTCGTGGGCGGCGGAAATGTACGGCACCAGGGAAACGTGCACGAACATGCAGTTGTCCGGGCCGAGATCGCGGCGCACTTCGCGGGCGGCCTCAAGGAAGGGCTGGGACTCGATGTCGCCGACGGTACCACCGATTTCGGTGATGATCACATCCACGTCATCGGAAGCCTGGGCGCGCATACGAGACTTGATTTCGTTGGTGATGTGCGGGATAACCTGCACGCACTGGCCGAGGTATTCGCCGGCGCGCTCCTTGCGCAGCACTTCCTGATAGATCTGACCGGTGGTGACGTTGGCCTTCTGGCTCAGGAAGACGTCGAGGAAACGCTCGTAGTGGCCGATGTCGAGATCGGTTTCGGCACCGTCTTCGGTCACGTAGACCTCACCATGCTGGAACGGGTTCATGGTGCCCGGGTCGACGTTGATGTACGGATCGAGCTTTTGCTGCAGAACATGGATACCGCGGCTGCGCAGCAAACGACCGAGCGAAGATGCGGTCAGGCCCTTGCCGAGAGAGGAGACAACGCCGCCAGTGACGAAAATATGCTTGGTGACGTGTTCTTGAGAATTACCATGTGTTCTTCTAACCATGGAATTTCACTCTATCATCCGTGTATGACCCGGCGTGTTCACCAGACGCGTCGGCCCCGACATGGCGTACTTGAACAATACGAATAGTAGGCTCGTCAAAAAGCATACGCAAGGTCATAATCACGTCAAACGTCTTATCCGCCAGCTATTGCAGGTATTGGTCGAGACGCACTAGGCCTAACGCATATAGGACAAACGCTGTTTTCAGGTTTTTCAGCGAGGCCCATTCATCGGCACCGTGCGCGTTGCCGGCACCTGGTGCGATGAATGGCGGGGTCTCCAGGTCGATGCCGTCGACCGCCGGCACATGGTCGGCATGGAATTCGGGACCGAAGTTGAGTGCGCGCGGGATAAAGCGGGCGTGGGTGCCGTCGCCGACAGCCACGGGTCGAGCCTCGCAACCGAGCACGTCGTTGTAGGTTGCGGTGAGCAACTGGACACGCGGGTCGTCAGCCTGCACGTAGTATGGGTCATCGTTAAGGATGTCGACAATGCGGCCGCCCGCCGCTTCGGCTTGTGCTTGAATACGCTCGATGATTTGTTCGTGTGCCTGGCCTACCGCATAACGGATGTCGAAGTGCAATACGATGGCATCTTCAGAAGTCTCACCTGATACCGCGCCTAATACCTTGTCTGCTTCAGCGAACTCATTCGCCGGTATAATCAAACCACCATTGGCGGTAGTCGGTCCGCTTTCCGCATTCTCGCAATCGATACCCAAGCCGGTGCCATATGAGTCTTTTGTCCATTGGGCAATCGCCTGCGCTGCAGTGAGGTCACGGCCTTCGAGCAGACCGGACCGGGCAAGCGCCGTAGTGAGCACCGCTATAGCGTTTACGGTACCGGACGGCTGGCAGGCATGACCGGCGACACCGGTGGCCTCAATCGTGACGCCTTGCGCTGTTGCGTTGATATGCAATCGCTCGGCGATATCTGGAGCGATGTTGCCGCTCTGGCAGAATGCTTGCCGCACGGTAGATTCGTCGACGCCGGTGAGGGTGATTGCGGCGGCCCCGGGAACCGTGTTAGTGGCGGTGCCGGCATGCCAACCGCGCAATTGCGGCCCGACCGGCAGTTCGACATCCACATCGAGCAGCCCTTTTTGGATATTGTTCACCGGGAAGGGACCATCGGTGACGATGGCCTGGTACGGCGCGCCGATGTTGGCGACGAACCATTTGATGTCGTTGAGCGCGATCTCTTCGGAGCCGCCGAACAGTATACGTACGCGGTGGCGGAAACGGTGGTCGTGTTCCTTGAAGAAACGGAGTAGGAAATAGCTGGTCAGCGCGACGCCTTTATTGTCCAATGAGCCGCGACCGATAACAATATCGCCAATAACCTGCGGATCGAAGGCATCGTGCGTCCAACCGTCGTCGGCGGGGACTACGTCGAGGTGGTCGACGAAGGCGATGTCACGGTCGGTCTCCACGTTCTCCTGTGGATAAACGACTTCCATGACGTGGCCGGTGTAGTCGCGCGTAGGCAGCCCGTCTCGTCCTGCCTTGGCCAGCATATGGTCGAATACACGGCGTACTTCGGGTCCATAAGGCGCGCCCGGACGAGGATTCGGGTCCGATTCGTCGGAAACCGACGGGTAGCGCAGCAGCTCACACAGCTCATCGACGAACTGTGCGCGGTGGGCGTCAAACCAGCGTGACGCGGCATCGACGAGATCACGTTCCGTGACGGTGAGAGTCATGGCTTCCTTTACTTGGACGCTTATGGTTTCCTCAGGTAACAGGAATCCCGGGCGCAACGTCGACTGCTACCCGGGATTGGCTGGAGGGCTTGGTTCTATTCGCTCAGCAAGTGCGCCACAGCATCGAGCGCGAGCTTGTAGCCGTAGAAACCCATGCCGGTGATGGTGCCGGTGGCCACAGGGCTGATTACGGAACGCTTGCGGAACTCGTCGCGGGCGGACGGGTTGGAAATATGGACTTCCATAAGCGGCAGGTTCTCGTCAATGACCATGTGCGCGGCGTCGGCGAGAGCATACGAATAGTGCGTGAAGGCGGCGGGGTTCATGACCACCGGGGTTTTCTCGTCGGCGGCTTGGTGCATCCAGCGCACCATTTCGGCTTCGTCGTCGGTCTGGCGCACCTCGACTTCGAGGCCGAGGTCCTTGCCCCATTCGGTGCAGAGCTTGCGCAGGGTGTCGAGGTCTTGACGACCGTAGACGTCGGGCTGGCGGACGCCGAGACGTCCGAGGTTAGGGCCATTGACAACGATGACTTTGGTCATTGGGACTCCTTTTGTTTGTGCTTCTCTCCCTCCGCCCCTTCGGGGCACCTCCCTCATCAGAGGGAGGTAGAAGGTAAATCCGACTCCGGGGTACCTCCGTTAGAGGGGAGCCAAGTACTTTTTTCTGAGGGGATGGCGAACGGCACGGCCTACGGCCGTTCAATTACTGCTGGATACGACGGAATGCTTCTTCCACGGCTTCGGCGGGCGGGTTGTCGAGGTGTACGACGTGACCAATCTCGTCGAGGACCACGAAGCGCAGCTCATTGCCGCGGGCCTTCTTGTCGCGATGCATCAATGCGAGCACGTCGTCGAACGAGCCGCCATTCCACGACGTCGGCAGACCCATCGAAGCAAGCAACGAGCGGTGATAGTCAACCAGATCCTGATCGATGTAACCGATCAGATGGGCCAGCTCGGCGGCATACACCATACCGACGGCCACCGCATTGCCATGCCTCCAGCGGAAATGCTCGAGCTTTTCGATGGCATGGCCCATCGTGTGCCCGTAGTTGAGGAATTCACGCAGACCCTTCTCCTTCAAATCGGAGGAGACGTGGTAGGCCTTGACCTTTACCGTGCGCTCAATGAGCTCGGCAACCACGTCTTCGAGCGGCGAGCCGAGGAATGTAGAGCCGTCGAAAGCGCGCAGTTCAGCTGCGTGGTCTTCGAGGATATGCAGGATTTCGGGGTCGCGGATGAAACCGGATTTGGCGACTTCGCCGAGACCCTCGATGAAGATGTCATTGGGCAGCGTAGCCAGCGTCTTGGTGTCGGCCAGCACACCGGCAGGCGTGTAGAACGAGCCGACGAGGTTCTTGCCCTGCGGGGTGTTGATGCCGGTTTTGCCACCGGTGGAGGCATCGACCATGGCCAGCAGCGAGGTCGGGCAGTTTACATAGCGCACGCCGCGCATCCACGTGGCAGCCACGAAACCGGCCAAATCGGTTGCGGCACCGCCGCCAAGCCCCACCACGGCATCGGATCGGGTGAAACCTTCGTTGCCAAGGCGTTCCCAAATGCCGTTGGCCACGGTAATGGTCTTGCCGGGTTCGGCATCCGGAATCACGATGTCGGAAACCTCATAGCCGCCCTGACGCAACAGGGCGCGGGCACGATCGGAGTGTCGCTGCACCGGCTGAGTGTGGATAAGCGCGATTTTGGCGGGTTTGGGTCCCAGCACGTCGACCAGATGGTTCATGGCACCTTCGCCAATGACCACATCATACGGCTCAATTGCCGCTCCGGTAACATGCACTGCTCGCTCAGATACCATATCAATCACTTTCTTCGCTGCGCCCTGAGGCGTAAGCCCCCGGGTATGGACATGAACGTTGGCGACCTCGCGGAATACTGGGTCACGCTGCTTGAACAGTTTTTTCCAACGGGAGTTGGCGTTGCCATTGAGCATGGGCCGGCCTCCCCCACGGTTCGCGCGTTCCATGGCTTCCGCCGGATCGGCATCAAGGTAGACCACACGACCGCCATGGTCGATGTAGGAGGCGAGGGCATGCTGGGTGGATGGCGTCATGGGAGCGCCACCGCCCAGCGAAAAGATACCGTCGAAATCCTCAAGCATATCGGCGATGAGATCGGCCTCGACCTCGCGGAATGCCGGCTCACCGTATTCCTCGAAGTAGGAGGGAATCTTCATGCCCACTTCACGTTCGATCTCCACATCGGCATCGGCGAACGGCAGACGCAACATATGCGCCACTTCCTTACCGACACGTGTTTTGCCGGCTCCCATCATGCCGATGATGACGGCGCGGGGGCGTGCGGTCATAATCCACGAATCCTCTCGACGATTGGTGAGTACAGTTGCTGATGGTTCCGCGGCAGTCGTCACGAAACCATACGCCCTTCGTTCAGCGCATGTGCTCCGGCCACGAGGCGAGATACGACTCAAGGTTGCGCCGTGTTTCGGCAACACTGTCTCCACCGAACTTATCCAGCGCGTACTTCGCCAAAGTCAGACGCACCATGGCCTCGGCCACCACGGATGCCGCAGGCACGGCGGTGCTGTCGGAACGCTGGTTGATGGCTTGTGCGGATTCGCCGGTCAGCACGTCGACCGTACGCAGGGCCTTGGGGATGGACGGAATCGGCTTCATGGCACCGCGTACGCGAATCACCTGGCCATTGGACATACCGCCTTCAATGCCGCCTGCGCGGTTGGACAGACGGTCGATGCGGCCGTCGGCGTTGACCACGATCTCATCGTGCGCCTGCGAACCGGGGCGGGAGGCTTCCAGGAAGCCGTCGCCGATCTCCACACCCTTGAACGCCTGAATGCCCATGATCGCGGAGGCCAGAGCCGCGTCCAGTCGGCGGTCGGACTCCACATACGTGCCGATGCCGGCAGGCACACCGTAAGCCAGCACTTCAATCACGCCGCCCAACGTATCGGAGGCCTTCTTGGCCTCGTTGATGCGTTCGATGATGCGGGCTTCGGCCTCTTTGTCCAGCGTACGGACAGGCGAGGCATCAAGCGCTTCCAGATCGTCGGGGGTGGGCAGAGGCAGGTCGGGGTTGGTCTGCACGCCACCAAGCGCCACCACGTGGGCTACGGTGCGGATGCCGAACGCCTGATCCAAGAACTGCTTGGCCACCTCGCCCAAAGCCACACGGGAGGCGGTCTCACGGGCGCTGGAGCGCTCCAGTACCGGGCGGGCGTCGTCAAAACCATACTTGCGCATGCCGGTCAGATCGGCGTGGCCCGGGCGCGGGCGGCTCAGCGGCGCATTGCGGCCTTCGCGCGGCAGGTCATGGTCGAGTGCATCGGCGCTCATGACCTCGGTCCACTTCGGCCATTCGGTGTTGGCGATTTCGATGGCCACCGGCGAGCCGAGGGTCAGGCCGTGGCGTACACCGGTCAGCAGACGGACCTTGTCTTGCTCGAACTTCATGCGGGCACCGCGACCATATCCAAGTCGACGGCGTGCCAGTGCGGAAACGATATCGTCCGTGCTAATACGCACGCCGGCCGGCAACCCTTCAATCATGGCCACCAATGCTTCTCCGTGAGACTCCCCTGCCGTCTGCCAACGCAGCATAACTTCCCTCGTTTCATGTGTGTACGTCTATGTGTACGTCTAGCTAGGGGTTAATGTTAAGCCATGCCATACCTGTTCACGCTACCCGGTCTGCTATGTGGGCTTGCACTGTCCATTGAGGATGTTCGTCATCGGCGGGCTGTCTCTCCGATCGCGTGGGTGGCTGCGGGCGCGTTGCTTCAGCTGGCCGCCGATTTCGCGTATGGAGTGGTGGTGAACGACCTGTTCGTGCTGTTGCAGGCGCTGTTGTTCACCGTGCTATGTTGCCTGATCCAGTTCGCGTTGGCGTTGCTGGTGCCTCGGTCATTGGGATTCGGCGATGTGACCGCCTTGATACCTATGGGATTGTCTGTCGGACTGTTTGGCCTGTTGCCTGTGGTGGTCTGGTGGCTGGCGATGGGCGTTGCCGGCATCACATGGATTGCCTTGTGGACGCGATTCGACCCACAACGCACATCACCGGCACATGCGGGCAAGGTGCCGTATGTGCCGGTGATATTGGCGGGCGCGATTGTAGCGGTGGCTGTTGGGGTGTTGTCCTAGATTTCTTCCATCCGCTTCGCGGGAGCCCCGGGCTTAAGTTGAGCGTTACATTCCCTGCAGTGCTCCCCTCAGTCCGCTTTTTTGCGGACAGCTTCCCTCGGCGAGGGAGCCAATGAAGAGACCAACGTCCGATCAGCTTCCCCAAGCGAAGGAAGCTAACGGGGTGACTACTGGTTTTCGGCTTGCCACTTGCGTAGTTCGGCCACATTCTGGTCATGTTCATCGGCGGTTACGGCGAACTTGGTTTCGCCGGTGTCCAGATTGACCGTGCAGAAGTACAGCCAATTGCCGCTTTCGGGGTGCAGTGCCGCTTGAATGGCGCTATCGCCGGGATTGCTGATCGGCGTAGGCGGCAGGCCGGAGATCTTGTACGTGTTGTACGGGTTGGACTCGTCCTGGGTCATCTCGGTGGTCACCTGCGCGGGCTTGACGTTATTGCCATAGGCCACGGTGGAATCCATGCCCAACGACATGCCCTGCTCCAAACGGTTCTCGATGACTCGCGTCACTTTGCCGTAGTAATCGGCTTTGTTGACCTCGGCCTCGGCGATAGAGGCGATGATCATCACCCGTTCGCGGTCACTGCCGGTCGGCACGCCCAATTCATCCAACTTGGCGATACGCTTATCGACCATGGCCTTGAGGATTTCCGAAGCGCTCTTCATGCTCTTGACGTTGTAGGTTCCCGGCTCCAGCCATCCCTCAAAGCTACCGCCTGCTTCATTGGGCAGAATATCCTTACCCTTGTTCTTGATAATCGTGTCGAATTCGCTTTGGGCAACGCCGGAAAGCTTCGCGGCGTCGGCGAACACATCGGTGGCACGTTCACCGGGATGAACCTCAAGGAAGCCCGCCGCCTGGTTGGTGTCGGAGAGAACGGCGATCACATCGGATGCGGCCATATGCTTCTTCAATGTGAACGTTCCAGGATAGAGTGTCGAGCTATTGGCGTTGACCACGCTGGTGAACGCGGCAGTGGACTTGATGACTTCGGCCTTGAGCAGATTATCGGCGATCTCCGCAGCGCCTTGGCCCTCGCTCACGGTGAATTCGACCTCGCCATAGCCCGGTCCCGGATAGTCCGCGATGGCCGTCGACTGGTTGCTCCGGCTGTCGCGCCATGCGATGAGCTTGGTTACGCCGAAATAGCCGCCGCCGATAAGCAGGGCGACGATGGCGATAGCGATGATAATGCCACTGATACGCTTGCGCTTGCGATGTGCACGTCGCTTGCGCATCTCCTTGCGGGATTTCGGCGGTTCTGGCGGCTTGGCCCCGCGCATTGGTTCTGCCCCCTGTTCGACCCAATGCGTGTTGTCATCAAAGAACTCGTTAAAATCATCGGTCATAACCGATACCTCACTACTCCCGGGTACGGTCGAGTGCCGTCTGCAAAATCACCACTGCCGACTGCTGGTCAACCACCGGCCTGTGCTTGTTCGAAGCTTTATGGGCCTCGAACAGTTGACGATGCGCACTGACTGTTGTTAATCTCTCATCTATCAATGACACCTGCGGAATCTGATACTCCGTAGAATCACTGTCTTCACTCTCTGCTTGCAGCCTCTTCTCCAGATTGGCCGCCCACCTGCGCGCTTTTTTGGCGCTTTTGCCTTCTGTACCGTCCATCTGCAGGGGCAGTCCGACGATTACATGGTCCACATGTTCGTCTTCGATGACGTTCAGGACCTCGTCAATAGCAAAGAAATAGTCGCCGGCAACATGAATGTTGCCAGCAGGATGTGCAAAGGTAAGCTCCGGGTCGGACAGTGCCAGTCCGACCCGGGCATTACCCAAATCAACGCCTAACCACACCACTGGCGGAATCAGGCTTTCTGCGCCTCGTGCTTGAGCGCTTCGAGGGCCTCGTCGATCTTGGAGGCATCGACACCGCCACCCTGGGCGAAGTCCGGCTTGCCGCCGCCACCGCCGCCGAGGACCTTGGCTGCGCCACGCACCAGATCACCGGCCTTGATGCCGGCCTTGCGGGCGGCCTCGTTGGTGGCCACGGCGACCATCGGCTTGTCATCCTCGTTCACGCCGGCAAGGGCCACCACCACGGGGGCGTCTTCACCGAGCTGGGCGCGCACGTCGAGTACGGTCTTGCGCAGGGCATCGACCGCGCCAAAGTGGCCCACGTTCTTGACGGCCACCTTGACCGGGGCCGCGGAGTTCTTGGTGTCAGCAACCAGCGCCGGAACCGAGGCGGCCAGCTGGGACTCGTACATGGAGGCCAAGCGACGATCGGATTCCTTGAGCTTGGCGAGCAGGGCGTTCACACGCTCGGCGAGCTCGTCCGGACGAGCGTTGAGCTTGTCGGACAGCTGGGAGACCAGCGCGTGCTCACGAGCGTTGAAGTCATAGGCACCCTGGCCCACGACGGCGTCGACACGACGCACGCCGGAGCCGATGGAGGCTTCGGACAGGATGTTGACCATGCCGATCTTGCCAACGTGGTCCACGTGGGTACCACCACACAGCTCGCGGCTCCAGCCGTCTTCGCCGATGGAGACCACGCGTACGATGTCGCCGTACTTCTCGCCGAACAGGTGCATGGCACCGAGGGCGATGGCGTCGTCGAACTTCATTTCCTTGGTGGTCACGGCGAGGTTGTCGCGCAGCTTGTCGTTGACGCGCTCCTC
>ENA-OWXH01000282-OWXH01000282.1-human-gut-metagenome-genome-assembly--contig:-NODE-282-length-11809-cov-4.79173_pt1 | contig 11809 bp, 10 predicted proteins | sample MGYA00249245_ERZ652057 | MGnify/ENA primary metagenome ERZ652057 (study PRJEB26925, sample SAMN05827269) | human gut metagenome | biome: ENVO:2100002; feature: ENVO:00000062; material: ENVO:00002003...
CCTCGGAAGTGCCCCGGAACCCGGTGATCAAGGTAACCATCTTCCCTCCCCGGTTCCGCTTATCCAAGGATATGCGCAAAGCTTGTTTCTCCTTCGGCAACGTATCTTCCTCTTCCGTATCTCCCGTATTATATTGAAAATCGGGATTCGTGGAGTACATCACGCCTAATCGATCTTTCCAATCATTATTCTTCATAAAAATACCACTTTATTGGCTCAAAGCTACGTATTAATCTCCGAATAGGCAAACAAGGGCGAAAAGGCTATCCTATCAAGATGGAACTATTACCATTTTACTACATATAAAACCTTTATTTTCAGGCAAACCTCTTGCTTAATAAAGCGGAATCACTACATTTGCTACCAGAATCACGTTTGCTACATATATCGCTTAGAATTAACGGCCATGAGAAATATCATTCTTTTTATTTTTATTATACTAACGGTCCACTTGAACATGAGCGCGCGAGGCTCCGGCGAGAAACCGTCGATCGTCGTACTGCACTCCATCAACTTCGAGGAAAGCTGGACAAAACAGACCTATCTTGATATAGAAAGAAAATTCGGGGAGGAAGGGTTTACCGTAAAGGCGATTCCCTTACAGATCCCCGGTATCCGCACTATGGAAGGGTTTCAAGAGAAGAGAACAATGATCCTAGAGAGAGTTCCCGTGCCACCCACCTTAGTCGTATGCATAGGAGATCCCTCTTGGCTTGTCGCCCGCCCGTTGTTTGACAAGGAATGGAAAGATATTCCCTCTATCATCTGCTACGCCAGAGATTATATGTACCCGAAAGAAGAGTACCTGATAGACCTAGATAAAAACGTGCTCGATACGCTGGTTCCCATCACGGACGTAGTAAAAGGCTATAACGCCACTTTTATAAAATACCCAGTCTATATCAAGCAAACGATCGAGCTAATCAAAAAGCTACAACCGGAATTAACCAAACTGGCCTTTATTTTTGACCGCCGTTATATAAGCCAGCAAACGAAAGCGGATGTAGAGGCCGTGCTACGGAAAGATTTTCCGGGCATCCAATTCGAGCCACTGTCTACCACCTCCATTTCCACCGAGAACTTATTGGACAGACTGGCCTCTTTCGACAATAAGACCGGAGTCCTTTATTACTCATGGTACAGGACCCGGAAGGATAACGAGAATCGTTACCTAGTCGATAACGTCCAGAAAATGACCAATAGTTTCTCCGTCCCCCCAATCTTTACCTTGCAAGACGTACAAACAGAAAACGGGAATTTCGCCGGGGGATATTATGTTTCTCCGGAGGATTATGCGCAGGTGACGGTCAACACGATCGAAATGATCCTCTCGGGGAAAGATAGTAAGGAAATCCCGATCCAGACCGCGGAAACCCCGAGGGCCTACCTAAATTACCAGCATCTATTGCTTCACCAGATCGATCCCGGCCTATATCCCCCGAACGCCACGTATTTCCAAGAGCCTCCCGGTTTCTTACAGAAATACAAGATCCATATCATAAGCCTACTCGTCATTCTGGCGTTATTGATAACGATCGGGATCTTACGGGTCCGCCTCTTCATCCAAAAGCAAAAGGCCAAAGACAAGGAGCTGCAAATCGCACGCCAAGCGCAAGACCTGAACCAGAAATACCAGCTCGTCTTGAAAGCCAGCAACATGATGACATGGATATGGGACGTAAAAGAAGCACGGCTCGAATGTAACAATATTTACCTGACCCAAAGATCCATTCGCGACAAGGGAACCGACGGCCAATTCTGCATGTCGGCGGACGAGTTTTATAGCGGCATTCACCCCGAGGACTTGGAACAGATGCAAGACGCGATCAATAAACTAATCGCCGGCGAGAGCATATCGATCGACGAGGAGATCCGTTATTTAGACGATACAGGGCTTGAATATACATGGATAGAGATCTTTGCGATCGTAGGGAAAACCGATCCGGAAGGAAAACCCGCCTACTTAACCGGAGGTACTACCCTCATCAACCAACGGAAAAAAATGGAACAAGAACTGAGGGACAAGGAGAAGATAGAGGAATCCAACCGGTTGAAATCCGCCTTCCTAGCGAACATGAGCCACGAGATACGTACCCCGCTGAACGCTATCGTAGGCTTTTCCAACCTGCTAGCGGAAACTTGCCACTCCGAGGAGACGAGAGAGTTCTGCGAGATCATCGAGACGAACAACGAGCTTCTCCTTCAACTCGTGAACGATATCCTGGACCTATCGAAGATCGAGGCCGGGCAAATGGATTTCATCTATTCCGAGTTCAACGTATCCACGCTATTCCGGAGCTTATACCAGACCTTCCAAAGCCGGGTGAAAGACGGTGTCACTCTCTATTGCGAGATACCTGAACAGGATTGCGTTATCTATTCCGAGAAGAATCGCTTGACCCAAGTGATCACCAACTTCCTCACGAACGCCTGTAAGTTCACGTTCCAAGGGGCTATCCGCATGGGATACAAGGAGAGGGAAGATGGATTATACTTTTACGTAAAAGATACCGGAAAAGGTATTGAGCGGAAGAACCTCCCGCACGTATTCGAGCGTTTCGCCAAATTCGATTCCTTTATCCAAGGAACCGGACTCGGACTATCCATTTGCCAAACGATCCTAGAGAATCTTCACGGGAAGATCGGCGTAGAGTCGGAAGAAGGAAAAGGGAGTACTTTCTGGTTTACGATCCCATGCGCTGTATCAAGACCGTAGCGTAAGCCGAGATCCCTTCCTGCCGTCCGGTGAAGCCCAGCTTCTCCGTGGTCGTAGCCTTGATAGAGATATCCTCCTCGTCCACGTTCATGACCTCGGCCAGCGTTTTCTTCATCAGAGGGATATGGGGATTCAATTTAGGGCGCTCGGCGGCTACGGTGGCATCGATATTACCCAACTCATAGCCCGCCTCTCTTAAAAGCCTCATGGTATCCCGGAGCAAGATCTTACTATCGATATTCTTATATTCACCAGCCGTATCCGGGAAATGATAACCGATATCCCGCATATTGGCCGCTCCCAGTAAAGCGTCGCAGATCGCATGGATCAACACGTCCGCATCGCTATGTCCCAATAGGCCCAACGTATGCTCGATCTTAATCCCGCCTAGCCATAATTCCCGGTCCGGCACCAAGGCGTGGACGTCATAGCCAAAACCTACACGTATCTTCATATCCATTTATCTGAAAAGGTTCTTGATTCCATCCATATCGAACGACAAGGAGAAGCGCAATGTCTGGTCCAACGGGTTACTCTGTACCGTACTGATCAGATAAGCGGCATCCAACTGGAAAACACTCATGCGGAAACCAGCACCGACTGAGAAGTACTGACGGTTTCCCTGATATTTATTCTCATAGTAATAACCGCCACGAACAAAGAACTGCTGATTGTAATTATATTCCAGACCGATAGAGGCCATAATCTCCTCTAGCTCGCCCTTGAAGCCATTCGGCGAGTCACCGAATGATTTGAAGATACCCGTGATCGGGGACATATTGTTATATTCATCATGTTTTTCCTTATAAGCAGCCTCATCCTCGGGAGTCGTACCTTCTTGAATAGGTTCGGTAGGAACTAAATATTTACTCAAATCCACATAGATACCGATTTGGTTATAATCATCGATCGGATACAGTAAACCAGTTCCAACCTTTAACATCGTAGGCAAGAATTGGTTGGTATTTCCACCGTCGTAAGAGACCTTCGTACCGATATTGGAGACATTAAAACCAAAGCTCCACAGGCACTCGCTATTCCCTAAGATCACGTATTTCTCCAGATAACCGGCGATATCAGCGGCAAAAGCGTTATCCGGAACCATATCCGCATCCGACGAGGCACCCATGTCCGAACGAATATAGCGCAAGGCGACCGCCATAGAGAACACATCCGATAATTTACGGCTATAACTTACATCAAAAGCCATCTCATAAGGATTCAATATGAGCTGATTACCCATTCCTCCATCCCGGCTTTCCTGTACTTCTCCTAAAGAGAAATAACGCAAGGAAGCTCCGATCGCCTGCATATCGCTATCGCCTAATTTATAATAACCGGCCAGATATGCTAAAGCCACATCATTCACCAATTTACGTAACCAAGGCGTATAGGATAAAGCGACTCCGGCCTTACTATAACTAAAAGCATACTTAGCCGGGTTCCAGTATTGGGAATTCACATCCGGCGTAGTAGCCACACCGTTATCACCCATAGCACCTCCGCGAGCATCGGGCGCAATAGACAAAGACGGTATCGCCGTATTAATCGGGGCGAATTTATGTTTAACATCGTCTGCGCCTCCTTGGGCATATAAAGCCGTAAATGCCGTCAAAAAGCTGAAAACCGCTAGTAACAGACTGAATCTTGAAACTCTTACCATATATTCTATTCTAAAAATACATTTACATTTATCATTCCTAGAGGGTAATAAACATACCCCCATGCTTATTATAAACTAATTACCCGATACTTTATTGTGCGAGAATGATTAATTTATTCGCTTTCGTCGCCTCTTTCGAGTTATTCGTGCTAATCGCCGCCCGATACAGATAAACTCCCGGGCGCAACCGCCTGCCACCGTTATCCGTCAGGTTCCAAGTTACGATATAAGCCTTAAACAACTCGGAGGAACCGCTCTTCTCTGTACTCCATAGGAACTTACCGGTCATATCATAAACCATAACCGTCACCTTTAAGTTCGACTCCGGACGATTGTGATGCAGAAAGAATTCCACCTGATCCCGTGCCGGATTCGGGGTGGCATACATCTCGATCAGATTAGGTTTCAACCCTTCCGCCACCTCAAAAGTAAAGGTATAGGTTGTGGAGTTATTTAAGATATCCCACACCTTAAACTCGGCCGTATGCATTCCCGGCTCCATCTCGGGGATGGAGAACTGGACAAGTCCTTCGTTCTCACTATCTGGTAGCAACGCATAATAACTATTTAAGTTATAGCTCATAGAGGGCATACTATCAATCGTCAACATCATATCATGCCCTACGCTACTGCCGGTTATATTCACGCCGCTCTTATCCCACAGCTTCGCTACAAAATAAGGAGTCGTGTTTACCTTATCGCCCGAAACAAAACTGGAATCATTCAAATAGATCTGCCGGATCTTGGGACCGATCGTATCAGTCTCCGCCGTATCCGAAGTCCCCCCCACGATAAAATCGAAGAAAGAACCCTGCGCCTCTTTTGTCTCGGAAGACGCATATAGGTTTAATTTACCTTTCTTATTGGAATAAGAGATATCCTTCGGGACCATAAAAGTAAAGCTGAACTTTCCATTTCGAACCGAGTCTCTACCTATATAAATCGTATTCGGATAATCGAGATAAGTGAATTTCTCAGAGCTATTCCCTAAAGTCGTAATGGAACTTTGGCTATCAAATATGGTCGAGCTTAATACGCCCGTGAAATCCGCGGCAAAAGAACCTGACGGATTCAAGATTTCACCCTCTACCGTAATCCGGGATAACGCCTTAAACTCAAAAGGCTCATCAGAAACAGCTTCTCCATTCACAGCCGTCACCCGAGCCTTATACTCTGGATACGCAAACTTTAACGCCGGGTCTCCGATTAAGATAAAGTTCAATTTATTTGAGTCATTGAGTTGACGTTTCGTATACATCATCGCCTCTCCAAGCGTATAACGGCTATTCGCGCCTTCTTGGAACAGGTTATCGATGAGTGCCTTATTTAAGTTCGCATTATTACCGGAGAACACGACACGGGTCGTCGTAAACAAAGCGATACCCCCACTGGTAGGATTCAAGAAAACAGATTCACCCGCAGAAGTTTTCACATCGTCAAAACGGGTAAAATCGCAGGTAGCCGTCACCCACACCGGCAGATGCTTATAGCTGGAATTATTGATATCGGTTTGTGTCCATACGCTTTCGTCCGCCCAATGGGTCGTACTGCCATGCCCCGTATAATTAATCAACAACTGACCACTTTTTAATAGTTTCTCAATCTCATTATGCACATCCGGATAAGTCCCGAGGCTGCTACGCTTATAAGCATCGAAATACACTTTATTAACTAGAAAACCGGGTTGCATCTCTTCAATGGCCTCAGCAAGCTGATCTGCCTGCTTCATATGATTCGTTGTGAAACTATCCTCATTATTTCCATCATCCGCCACGAATGTCACGTTATTCTTCCAACTACCCGAATCCTTATTCTCCATATAAGAAATCGTCTTATCCACCATCTGAGTCGCCTCCGTTACTGTACGGATTGGAAAGCGCCCGACACCCAGACACATCTTATCTCGGCTAAAATTACTGCCGGAATTATCCTCTAAAAACGCAAAATAATCATCTGTCGCATAAGAGTAGACATTCAATGACTCTTGAGACTGGAAAGTCAAGAGCATATTACTCCATGAAACACCTTGCACCTCACCGCTTATCCCCCGATTATCATAGATCCCGTCTCCGAAAAGCAATAAATATTTTGGAGGATTACCTAAAGAAGAACTACGATCGTAAAACATCTTCATCAAACGACGATATGCCGTCGCATCTGGAGTTCCACTAGAGAACTCATTATAAATCGCCTCTGGAGTTACGACTTCAACAGTCAAGCCATCTTTCTCACGGTGCGCAACCGCCAAACGCTCCGCCTGCTGAACCAAAGACGGAGCCGATATAATAATCATATCCCTCTGTTCCAAACCATGCAGATTCGAGGAAGCGACTTCTCCCACGACTTCCGGAGAAGGAAATGTTTGATTGGTTTGAACCAACACAAACTCCCTCAATCTACCCGCTGGTATTGTAAATGAAAGTTCAGAACCATTCAGATCGGCTTCCACTCTCTTCACATTTAACGCATCGGTCACATCAAACACCAAGGTATTCGAATTCGCCTCGCTAATAACAAAGCGAGACGCATTTCCTACAGAAGTCAAGCTTCTGAAAAAAGTACAAGCCCCATAAGGGCGCAACGTACGGACAAATTGCATACGGATATAGTCCAAACGTACATTCGTATGTCCACTTGAACTATAGGAAACCACTACGTTATTTTTCTCACTTTTTGATCCCTTCCATAACGCGGTGGTTGTCCCGGGAATCGCCTTTGTATACGATCTGACATTCGAGCTTACCGTTTGGATAGAAGGTATGGTTATATCCAACAATTCGGAGTCATTGATACTTAAAGAAGCCGTACCGGAACCAGAGTTAATTCTTGAGATAAAACGCATGGTCACCTTACCGTCCGCACCCGTAATCCCGGGGATAGAAGAAAAGGTAGAAATTGTACGAGGGCGTGCCCCACTAAAGTCCTCTCCAAAAAACTCCCGGCCGGATTGGTTTACGGAGACTAACTCTTGCTCATGCAATAGATAATCATCATAAGTCGTAATCCGAGTGGAAGCACCACTCGCTTGAGCCACGGAAGTCATATCATTCGTGGGTGTGGCATCGGTCACAAAATAATAACCATACAAAGAATAAGGATTATTCGTATGCACGAATGTCTGGCTCGACGAGTCATATTCCCATTTAACCGACCCTTTCCCGTAGAATAACAGGTAATCACTCCCACGCCAAACCGGAGTAGAAGGGACATCATCGATATATTCTTTACTGAAATCCTCATCCAAGGGCCATCCTCCATAGCCATGGACAGAGACTTTCGATGGGTCCGAGAAACCCATATTCTTCAAATCCGCATAGGATAATTTGTAGATTCCGGTCTTATCCACCCGGATCTTCACCCATTTCCCTTCCGATAACAGGGAGTTAGAAGCATAACGGCTACCATCCGCCCATGTATATGAGCAAAGTAATAAACCTATAATGAATATATATATTAATCTTCTCATCTCACATAAAAATCCAGAAGCTTCCGCTCGCCAAGATATCCCTCCAGATGATCGTCGATCTTCACGGGACCTACGCCAGCAGGTGTTCCGGTATAAATCAAATCGCCTATTTTCAGCGTAAAGAAGCGACTTACATACGCAATAATCTTATCTACCGAAAACAGCATATTCGAGGTATTGCCTTCCTGTACCTTCGAGCCATTGATATCCAGATGGAATGGAAGCCGGTTTACATCCCCCGCTTGCTCCAGCGGAATAAAGGTCCCGATCACAGCCGAATTATCAAACGCCTTACTAATTTCCCACGGTAGCCCTTGCGCACGCAATTTATTCTGCAAATCCCGTGCCGTGAAATCAATACCGACCGTAACCTCATTATAATAACGATGAGCGAAACGCTCGGCTATATTTTTCCCCAAACGGTCTATCCGTACCACGATCTCCGTCTCATAATGAACTTCCGATGAAAAATCCGGAATAAAAAACGGTTTCCCATCTTTCAACAAAGAGGAGTCCGACTTCATAAAAATAGTAGGCTCTGATAATTCTAACGAATGATGCAGCTCTTTATTGTGAGCGGCATAGTTCATTCCAACGGCGATAATCTTCATATTTTAGTGATTCATTGAGTTCAATCGATTAAACATAACAGCTAAATGCGCATACATAGAAGTGTTCTGGACTACGATATGTTCCGGCACCCGTATACGGAACGGGGTAAAATTCCAAAGAGCCTTGATTCCTCCCTCGATAATCCGGTCTGTCACCTCCTGCGCTTTCTCCACCGGCACGGTGATCACCCCGATCGTCGCGCCATATTCTTTCTGCTTGGCAGGAAAATCATCCATATGAAAAACGGGAATGCCATTGATCATGCTCCCGTCCAAATCCTCACGGACATCAAAGCCCGCCACGATCTCCAAACCATATTGGCTCAGTCCGGTGTCATGCAACAAAGAAGCGCCCAGACTCCCTACCCCAAACAGAAATGCCTTATGCTGGGATGTAAAACCGAGGAAATCCTCCAGTACGTCAACCAACGCGTTAATATCGTATCCCACTCTCGTCTTCCCGGAGATATTCACAAAAGAGAGATCTTTAGCGACCTGACTAGGATCTACATTTATCTCCTTAGCGATCTGGGTAGATGAGATAAACGCTTCCCCTTTCCCTTTCATCAACTTTACGAACGCAAGATACCACGGTAACCTCCTTAACGTAGGTTCCGGCACTTTCCATGCCTGTTTTATATCATCGCTGGCCATTGTCTAATTCTCCTATTCATGTATAACATTCGTGCAAGCCTACAAAAGTACAAAATTAAAAAGATTCACCAAAAAAGCCCCGATCGAGAAACTGTATTTAACTACCACCTTAACAGTGGTCTCACATTCAACAATCACGGCTTCGATACCGGCAAGTATGACGATCCTAGCGTTGTCGGTAATAAAAACTGTCTCTACGATCCTTTTTCCCGTATAAACCTGGGAGGCATTCGAATCTTTTGTATTTTTACGCAAAAGTTTCGAGATATCCAAAACCATAGCACAGATTTAGGTATCATCCACTTTTAACTAAAGTGTTCACACAAAAACTTCAATTATGACAAAGAAAGAAGCTATCAAGATTTTCGAAGAGAAAAAAGTACGTACAGTCTGGGACGATGAAACAGAGGAATGGTTTTTCTCTGTAGTAGACGTTGTCGCTATCCTAACAGATAGTCCTAATCCTAGCAATTACTGGAAGGTGCTGAAACATAGGCTAAGAAAAGAGGGAAATGAGTCGGTTACAAATTGTAACCAACTGAAATTACCTTCTACCGATGGGAAATACACAAAACCGACGTAGCTACGACAGAACAGCTGTTCCGGCTTATCCCAATCCATCCCATCCCCTAAAGCAGAACCTTTCAAGCTATGGATGGCCCAAGTGGCAAAAGAGCGATTGGATGAAATGCAAGACCCCGAGTTAACGATAGATCGAGCCATGAGAGAATATAAAGCTTTAGGGTACTCGGATAACTTGGATTAATCAACGCCTTAAAAGTATCGAGATACGCAAGGACCTAACCGACGAATGGAAACGGCACGGACTACAAGAGGGTATTCACTTCGCTACCCTTACAGATATCATCTATCAAACGTGGGCTGGTAAAACTGCCAAAGAATATAAACAATTCAAAGGACTGAAAAAAGAGAGCCTGCGAGACAATATGACCAATACGGAGCTTGCTCTTAATATGCTTGCCGAAGCAGCTACCACTGAATTGTCCAAAGAAAAGAATCCGCAACATCTCGAAGAACACGAAGTTATCGCCAAACAAGGAGGAAAAGCAGCAGAGGCCGCCCGCAAACAACTTGAAAGCGATTTAGGCCACTCGGTAATCTCTCCCCTCAACGCTAGAACCGGATTGAGACTTAAAGATAAAAACGACAAAGAATAGGCAAAAAGCCCCGATCAAGAAACCGACCGGGGCTTATTCTTTTTCCGCTTTCTTGCCTCACGGAAATACTGACGGAGAGCTTTAATTTTTTACTTTAGTATTAATATCCCCGCATGTTCTACCATCGCAGTGTACTTGAAGAGTCTATCTCCGCACGGGAATTTCAGAATTATAAATATCTTCTTAAAGGAAGAGATGGGGAATCCCCCATCTCTTGACCTATCTATTAGTCGTTTAATTATTTAACAACTACCTTAACAGCTTCCTCACCATCAACAGCCACAGCTACGATACCAGCAGGTACGGCGATTGTAGCGTTATCAGAAGAAAGAACTGTCTCAGCGACTACCTTACCTAAGATATTGGTGATTACTACTGGCTTACCAGCGGCACCTTGAACAGTCACAGCACCGTTAGTAGCTACCACTGATACGCCTTCTACGTTAGCGCCATCGATAGAGGTAACCATATCGTCCGCATCAGTCTTTTGAGCCACATTGAATACCAAAGCCGCATCACCACCTGTCTTAGAAGAATTGAAGTCTGAATCGTAGCGTGTCAATACCAGACAACCATTCTGCATCTTCAACCATGCCGCATAGTTCGGAGCGATAGCATTACCCAATCCATGAACATTGCTTAAAGGAATATTCTTTTGAGCACCCGCAACAGCATCATAATCAGGAGTATCTAATTTTTCATCCGTATAAACATTAGACTCGAACATGAATGCGTTAACGTTCGGATCTTCCTCTGTTACATTGGCTGCCTTGTCAGGATCTACATAACGGAATGACCACGTTACGTTCTTGTGTTGGTCACCTTGTAAGTTAACGATATATTTACCGTTGATTTTAGCGGCGGTGTATGCCTTTACGATATCAGCCGTATCCAAGTCTGCCGGTTTCATATTCTTGAACTCGTTAACCAAGATGAACAAGCTATCACCTGCATGAACTGCCTTAACGAAACCTACGCGAGTATAACCGTTAGTGATATCCATCCAAGGTTTAGTATTGCTATCTTTCATTCTTGCAGAGTCGGCGAAGCTTACCAAATATTTGCCATAAGCGAAACCAGTTCTACCTTGTTTAGCATGTTGACAATGCCACTTATCAGTCTTATGGGCAACACCCTTATCATCAATATAGAAGTGTTTGTCATCTGCCTCATCACAAGGAATCGTTTCGATAGCGCCTTGATCGTCACGGGCTACGGAGATCAAATATTGAGGCTTAACATTGCCAGCACCACGGTTCAACCATGCGGTATCAATGCGCATAGCCAACTTGTTTTCAGCTTTTTCCTTGCTCCAGATACCTAGATAATCAACGAACTCGTCAGTGAAACTACTGTTACCTTCATCCATCAAGTATTCTTTACGATATTTCTCTACGAACAATAAGCTATCAGGACCATCTTTCTCATCTTCACCCAAGATTGCCTTGTTGAAACGACGATACAACGGAGCATCGCTAGGCTCTACAGTAAATGCGGAGGTTCTAGACTCATTCAATAACT
>ENA-OWXH01000287-OWXH01000287.1-human-gut-metagenome-genome-assembly--contig:-NODE-287-length-11616-cov-13.6725_pt1 | contig 11616 bp, 14 predicted proteins | sample MGYA00249245_ERZ652057 | MGnify/ENA primary metagenome ERZ652057 (study PRJEB26925, sample SAMN05827269) | human gut metagenome | biome: ENVO:2100002; feature: ENVO:00000062; material: ENVO:00002003...
GGACTGGGTGTACGGCAGGAGCCGGTGCGTGCAGAGCCTGGTGTTTTTGCGCCGGATCTCGAGCGTGTTCGCCCCAATCCTCAGGTCCACGGTGGAGCCGACGTACGCGTACGGGACGGAATACCAGTTGCGCGCATACGCGACGTGGCTGTTGGCCTGAACCCTCCTGCCGTACACCCAGTCCATCACCTCGTATGCCACCGGAGGCAACGCGATCAGCAGCGGCTTCTCCTCGCCTTCGAACACCGACAGACGTGATCCGTCACGCTTCTGGAACGGGCGGGAATTGTATTCCACGAGCCACGCGCGTATCGCGGTCCGCAGCTCGTCCAACGAGCCGAACTGGTGGTCGCGCATCGCGCCGGCCAACGCCATCGTGGCGTGCCATACGGTGTTCTCCGCCGAGGGCTTGTCCTTCGGCTTCCTGACCCGTCCGGGCAGCACGGCGGCCGAGTAGTGCTCGGCCAAACCCCGGTACGCGTCGTTCAACACGACCTCGCCCTCGCGCGGATGCTTGATCACGCCGGTCTTCAGATTGTCGCACACCAGGCGGGGCGTGGAACCGCCGAACCACTCGTACATCGCCACATGGGCCCGCAGCCACGAGTTCTGCGCCATGTCGAGCGTGGGTTCCACGAACGCGTACCGGCTGAACGGCAGCACGGCCACGAACAGATACGCCGTTGACGAATCCCCGGTGACCGGATCCACGATCCGCAAGGTCTTGCCGGCCCAGTCGACCTCGATGGCGCGGCCGGCCCTGTGCTCCACCCCGCTCGTCACGCCCAACTTCTGCACGTATGCGGCGTACAGCTTGCAGAACCGGTCGTAACCCATATGGGGTTTCCCGGTCCGTCGGCATCCGTCCACGTATTCGCCGTGCGGGATCCTCAACGTCACGCCCACGCGCGCCAGCTCGCGATGGACTCTGGCCCAGTCGGGCTGCTCGTACACGCTTTCGCGCTCACCCCGACCGGGAAACAACAGGGCGTACACCTCGCCGTCGGTCTTGCCGGCGACATCATCCCAGCCGACGCCGACGGCCCTCGCCGCATCGAGCACATCGGAAACGCTCCGGCGCGACATGCCCTGCGACCTCGCGATCGCACGTCCCGACAAACCCTGGGCATGCAAACGCAGCACCAGTTTCGCCTGTATTTTCCGTACCATTGCCGGCAGCTCCTTTCACCACACGTCCCTCGCATGGTGAAAGGAGCCTAACCAACCACGGCTCCCAAACGCAATAACCCCGGCCTCGAAACGCAATAACCACCAAAACTCATAATGGCCCCCAAACGCAATAACCCCGGACCCCAACGAGTCAAATATTCAACTAATTACGCGACATAAGTTTTTCGTTAAAAATTTGAACTAAAAATACGGCCGTGAACACAGCTGCTTCAGCTTTAGCTTTTGTAACTTCTTCAAATTGAGTCTTTCCATGTCTGTCGGGCTGGCTATTCATCATCCCCGTCATCAGTAATCGAATGGGACCACCTGGTACATCACACCTTGTCGGTTCAATTTCAAAATGCCATCCAGATTGCTGCCACAGATTTTGTGCATTTTTTGATAAAGTTGCATCTGCGTCTTTTGGCGAGAGGACTGGAGTTGTTGCAGCTTCAACTGCTTTAATTGCTTCAGAATATGCTTGCGAGTAATCAGGTATGCGACCGAATGCGCAGTTCCATGCTTTTGAGAGATGTTTCCCAGCGCTTGTATCGCTGCGTATTATTGGATCTGCCATCTGCTGCATATTTGGGTTTACTCTTTTTTCAAGTCCCACAAATCCTTTTCTTTCGCCAATTTGCCAGATAGATCGACTTTCGTTTAAGATTCCTTCAAGCTTTTCAATGCAAGCAGATGCTTTATCGACATGCTCTGGTTCTTCTTTTAGCACCTGAGTACTTGGAACATATCTGCTAAGTGATGCGAGCAGAAAGTCTACATATTCTAGACCAAATTGGTTGATATTCGCATCATGGGAGAATATTTCTTTTGAACTATTCTCTTCAAGCCCATAGCAGTGTCCTGAAAGTCTTTCGTATTTCTGTATCAGCGATTTGCGCTGCCGTTCCTCAACTACGTGTTTGGAATACGAATAGAGGTATCCTACTTGCGGGCAGAGAGTAAATTCAGCATCTTCAATCCAATCTATAATGCTTGATTGCATGAAATCAGGTATGCCCTCAACTGGCGCATAATCGCTTTTTCCGTCATAATCCATCGGACGCCACCGAATGTTCAAATCCTCTCCTTACATATCGGTCAAGAGAATCTTGTCGCCATTTAGTAGTATAGTAGTATTATCATATACGCGCAAGAAGGGGTGGAAGATGGGTGAAGTCTCTAACGGCGGCAGGGCGGGTGTTGACGACGACCCTTGGGAAGTCACGTCCGTGAAAATGCGACGAAGCACTAAGCGTGCAGTGAAGCTCTATGCCGTCGAACGCGACAAGACAATGCAGAGCGTGCTTGAAGAGGCGCTTCAACGCCTTCTTGTCGAAAAGTCCACGAAGTAGATGCGGAAACGGTATGATGTCTCAGCGTGCAAGTTCAGGTAAAGGAGAGGCTAAGGTGACTCACGGCAACACCCCCACTTTCATCGAGCTATTCGCGGGTTGCGGTGGGCTCAGTTTGGGCCTTCGGTCATCTGGCTTCCAAGAAGTCATGGCGAATGAGCTTTCTTCCATGCCCGCTGAAACTTTTGCTCTGAACTTAATGAATGTCGATATGCGTTCACCTGAGTTTCAGGCAACCAAACCTGAAAATCGTAAAGTCTTATGGATCGACCCATCTTCCGATGATGTATCAGAACGTCTGGTGGACAACCCATTCGAGCGCCCGGAAACCGACATGCCAGAATTGTCCGGCATTGACGATTTTGAGGGGAAGCTTGTCGTAGGAGACATCCGTAGACTGAATACTTTCATTGAGAAACGTGGAAGCGCTTTGATACATGGCGAGGTGGATCTGGTTTCCGGAGGTCCGCCGTGCCAGAGTTTTTCTTTGGCCGGTCGGCGTGAGCTGGGCAATCAACGCAACCAGCTACCTTGGGAATTTGCTAAGTTCGTCGATTCGCAGCGCCCTCGTATGGTACTACTGGAGAACGTTGAAGGCATTCTACGTCCGTTTAAGCAGGATGGCGAAACTTATTATGCGTGGTTCGAGGTGTGCAAGGCGTTTGCAAATATCGGCTACGTAACGTGTCCGATGCTTGTGAATGCTCGTCTGGCTGGCGTTGCGCAGAATCGCCCTCGGTTCATTATGTTGGCAATACGCGAAGATTTGGCGGACAACATTCCTGACTCTGTAGCAGCATGGTTTGCACAAGGCCATCGTTTAATAGACGCAATTAAAGCCGGCAATCCTGTTTTCGACAAAGAAAAGTGGCGCTATTGGAATCTAACCGATTCCGATGCGGACAAGGCGGAAGGCACGGTTTTCGATCCTTTGGTCGCGTTCCGGGATTCAGGAAGACAGCGCACGGTTTACGATGCCATTCGGGATCTTCAAGATGAGACCCCGCCTACTCGCAGCAAGTACGTTAGGGAAATCAACTCGACGCTCGGTGCCTATCTAGATGGTGGAAGCAAAAAGATGCAGAACCTCAAGCATCCGAATAGCACGCCGAAGGTTCAAGCTCGTTTTCGCATTTATCAGGTCATCGCCAACTCACCCAAATCGGTTGGGGATGAAATCAAAAAGATTATGCGCAAGCAGAAGACTGATATTTCTGAAGAGACTTATGAGACACTGTTACGTTCTGACCTTCTTGGATATGGGAATGGCATCCCTGAGACTCCGGAACAAATGGTCCACTATTTGGAGGGCATGGCAACACGCAAGTTCTCTCAAAGGGCTCTAATCAGCACACTTCCGGCACCTGCTGCTTTGTCTATTCCCGATGATGTAGCGCATTATTGTGAGCCACGCACTCTTTCGGTAAGGGAGATGGCGCGCATTCAATCGTTCCCGGACTCTTTTGAGTTTCGAGGTATAGCCACTACTGGCGGTGAGCGTAGACGCTATCAGGTTCCCCAATACACGCAAATCGGCAACGCGGTACCGCCGCTGCTTGGGCGTGCATTGGGGAAGGTTGTGTCTTCTATACTGGCTTTGCTCTAGAAGACGAATTCCTCAGGATCAGAGAAAAGAAGCGGGAAATTCTTCTTGTCCATCTTGAACAGGATGCCGTGATCTCGCCACTTGCCGTCCGCGTCGAAATGAGCGGCGAGATCCAGCGTCACTTTATCCGCCTCGATTAGCGGAGCCAGCAGCGATACGTTCGGGTTCTTCGTGTGCATTACGCGCACGTACCGGAAATATTCAACACCGTCGATTATTTCCGATGTTGCGCCAACCCAAAAAGTCTCGGGGTGCTTGGTTCGCAACCGATCCCTCAATAGTTTCATGGTCCAAGACGCGACATAGCTGCGCTTGTCACCATCCTGATATTTCATGTCAAGCCGGTCAGCGTTTTCATTAACTTCGAGCACCAAGCCATACGCATTCGGGCGGGAGACTCGAAAAGTCTCATAAAGTTGGAGCCTTGCTTCAGAGGCACCACGAGGAACCTGCATCTTGCCATATTTTTCAACAATCTCCCGGTACGGCATACCGACATCCGGCACCTGAGAGAACAGGGTCGAACGAGTCGGCGTGCGCAACTTGCCATTCCGACTCAAGCGAGTAGCTTTGAGCTCGATGCCCATATAGTCAGGATTCTTGGAGTTGTTACGCTGAATGCCTAGAGCATGCTCCAAAGTATCTCCTACACCGGGATCGCCTGGAGTGATGGAACGCTGCGGACCGGCCGCGTTGATTTCACGAATCAATTCAAGCAAATGTTGCTCGATAACACTGCTCTTATCTCCGGATTGCAGAATGCTATACGCGTAGTCCTGATGCAGAAGCGAGTCAGCAACAGCGGGGTCTGAAAGATTGAAAACATAAATAGCTTCATCGATAACCGTCAGAGCAAGTAAATTGCAAGGGTGACAGTGCTTCTTGAGGTCGTAGAACCAAATGCGCGGATCACCCTTCTTAGTGATGGGACGATACAGGGAAGCCTGTGTCTCAATCAGTCCATTCGATTGGACGAAGAACGCTGGGACGACGTGTTTGTTGTCGGGGCCCTGAGGCTGCATCTGAAAGTCGTGGACATGGGAATCGTATAGAAGATCCCGAACCGGCGCAATGGCGTCCATGATTGATTTTTTGTATCCAGTGGGCGTAGGAACCAGAAACGCTACAGGAGTGTTGAGTCTGGCAAAGACCGGCGCAAACCTTTCAATTGGAGTATCGGACATGCTAAGCATAGAGACCTCATTTTTCATCATTGACGCGGTACAGCCATAATCATACGAGTGAAGTGGCCTGATTTTTGTTCCGCCTTTATAGTGAGGCGGCTTGCGCCGCTTGATTCGTATAATACTCGGTTTCCACCGCTTCCGGTGTCCTGTAGCCCATGGACTGGTGCAACCGTTTCGAGTCCCCGCCACGAGACCCACCGGAACGTCGCCGGCCCCAGATCCTTCAGATCATGGAAGGGCTTGCGCCGCCAGACGAGCTCGGTCTTGTACGCGCCGTCGGCGGATTCGGCCATGGCGTTGTCGTAGGAGTCGCCGACCGTGCCGGTCGACGGCGGCATGCCATATTCCATCACCCTGGTGGCGTACACCGTGCCGGTGTACTGCACGCCATGATCGCCGTGGCGGGCGAGACCGTCGGCCCCGCCATGCGACGCGGCCCAGGCGATCGCCTGCTCCAACGCCTGCAGGGGCAGCTCCTCCGTGTTCATGGTGGTGGCGCACGCCCAGCCCACGATCCGCCCGGCGAACACGTCGGTGACGAATGCGGTATACGCGAAGCGCCCGTCGGCCATGCGCACGTAGGTGATGTCGGCCACGTGCAGCCGGTTCGGCGCCTCGGCCTCGAACTTGCGGTCCACCAGGTCGGGCCTGCCGCCCGCGCCCTTCGCGGGCTTGGCGGCGTCGGGCGTCTTCCCACGCCTGACGCCCTGCATGCCGAGCCCGCGCATGATGTTCATCACCTGGTCGCGGCCCACTTCCCCGGGATCCCAACCCTTGCCGATGAGCCCATGCCACACCTTGCGGTATCCGTACACGGCGGAGAACCCGCCGGCATGGATGCCCATGACGCCGCGGGCCAGCGCCTCATGGCGCGCCCGCATGCGGCTGACGGGCCTTGACTCGACCATGCGGTAGCCGCGCGGCGCGAGGAAACCGCAGCCCAACGATTCGGACAGGACCCTGCAGATCGGCCCGACCTTGAAACGGTTCCTGTACTCGTCGATGTACGCGGCCATCAACGCCGTGCCGGGTCGAGCCTGGCCGCGAAAAAAGCCGACGCCGTCGTCAATATCTCGTTCGCCCGGCGCAATTCCGTGTCCTCCGACCGCAGACGCTTCAACTCCGCCATCGCCTCCCGCGCGGACCGCTTCGTCTCCCCGGCGGCCGTCGCGTCCGACTGGTTGCGCCAGCGCCGCAGTGATTCCGGCGCTATCCCCAGATCCCTGGCGACCTGTTCGACCACCTTCGTCTCCGACGAATACGACGACCTGGACTCCGCCAGCAACCTGACGGCCTTCGCCCGGAACTCCGGCGTATATCTCGTGCCCTTTGCCATGGTTCCATCATCTCCCATCGAGTTAGGGGAAATGCGGAACAAGAATCAGTTCATATCAAAATGCGGTCTCGTTATCGCTTTGACGCACAGTGACATGTACTTCTCTGTATGGAAGCTAATCAAAGTGCTTGCTGAATCCAGTTAGCGGCTGAATCGTAATCGATGACGGAGAGCACAGTGCACAGCACTGCCATAGCTAGAAGCATGTATCCGCACTTGACCCAATGTATGCGCTTATCTTCGTCGGCGCGCGCCCTTTTCTCGTTTTCCACTTTATTGTCGATTTGATAGAGAAGCACAGACTGCATGCTCTTTATACAGGCTTCATCACGCAACTTCTTGAGAGGAAGTTCGTCTTCGCTTCGAGATGGATTGAATATATCAATCAAACCGATTGCCACAGCACCGAACAAGAAAAACAGCGCAACGTACTTTAAGCACTCTACGTGTACTGCCGCCAGAGCGGTGAATGGAGAGGTAAGGGAGGCAAATCCTATCAGTTGCATGCTGAGCTGCACAGATGTATCGACTTGATGACGACGATAATCCTGTTGGCGATTGGCCTCAGCTAGCACATACTCCAGAGATGTAATGACTTCCGCCTCGTCTCTTGGCTGATCGGTATCTTCAGGATTCGGTTCCTCTGCCGAGTCGGATGATGCCATATTCTTGGACATGCCGAAATGCCTTACGCGGTGTGAAAATGACTCGGATCCATGGAATGCTGCACGATATGCACCTGATTCTCTGGATCAACATGGCTGGGTGGCACAGTGGGCTTCCATGTTTGTTCTTGCTGCTGGTCTGGCATGTTCATCCTTCTACTCTATGGGACTGTTTAATCGGCTTCCGACGTCAATCTACAACCCTGCGTTGATAGTGCGTGACTTCGCCTCTAGCTCTGCGAGTATAGTGCATCAGCAGGGGCATAAGTATACACGCTTCAAGTAAGGCACAGAGATGGAAGATAAGAATCGCCGCAAGTCAATCGCTTTAACCGTATGCCTTACTGTCGTTGGAATTCTTGTGGCTGCCGCACTCATGTGCATTGGCGTCTTTGCTATTCTGATGTGCACGGGAATCATCTCCGTCAAGCACTTGCTCATTTCTTTTAATTGGCAATGGGACTTCTGGACTTGCTTGGAAGCGATTGGCACTATAGGTGCTACCACCGTTGCCTTATTCGGCCTGAATCTTAAGGAGACCAGAGAGAAGCGCTGGGCTGTAGCCAAGATGGTGTCTTCCTGGATCTCAGAAGACAGCAAACCGAATGCAGATGGTACTGCTTACGTCCGCAAAGTCATTATTCACGTAAACAATGAAAGCGACGAACCGGTCTATGACGTTGAGGTGAATACAACGCTTGACAATGGGAAGCACTGGCTTGGGCCGCTCTCGGCACCTGACATAATACGGGTTCTTCCAGCCCATCGAGAGTTGCAATTCGACATCACGATTCCGATGCTTGGCTATCGGCATATGGATACGCCGCAAGTCGCTTGCACCTTTGTCGATCCCAACGGTAGGGTATGGGAACGCAATATTGATGGGAAGTTAAGGGATTGCAGTAAGGAAAAACCTCATTGGGTAGACCAGCAAGATGATGAGTTACCTGTAAAAGGAGAAGACTTCACTCCGTTCAATTCCATGGCTGTTTGCCTAATGTTTCTTAACACGCTTAACAAGGATCCGAATGGAGAAGCTATGCGAGCATTGATTTCTCCCCAGGCAACTGGCTGGGAAAAGGTGGATTGGGATGAACTCAAGCGCGATTACGGGAACTGTGTGCCGACTTCCAATGCTCGCTTTCCAGCTCCTCATGTTGCGGTCATTTTACTTGTCGCCGATGAATCGCTTCAGGGCAAGAAAGCCGAAGGCAGAGGAATGACAATTAATGCGGCCGCAGCGGTTACCTTGACTTTTTCTCAAGAGCAGGGGTGGAGAGTCTTCGGCATAGGGGGTCGTGTGCTTCCTGAAGACATACTTTTCCCCGAAGGAACTCTTACGCAGGAGTTGGGCTAGATAGTTCCGTCTTGAGCGTCACTGAATCAACTATATGTCCAGTAAGGAAAACGATATAAACGACCTATCTGTCCCCAATTATCTTGATCCCGACGATCCAAACTTGGACCCAGAGAATGCATTCTGCCTTGAAGGGTTTTATGGATGCACGCATGCTTTGGCCAGAGGATGCCGAAGAGCTTATCAAGCTGACCAACGATACTCCCACTCTGGAAGAGCTCGGCGACCCGTACTACTCGATAAGTTGCGCGAGAAGGTGAATCGGCTTGGCCTGAAGCCGAACGACGGGCATGATCTGGAAGGACCTGTTAGGGGATTTCTGAGCGTAGCTTCTAAGTCGTTGCAACTGTCTTGCGTTGACGATTTTTACCCGCTGTGATTCAAGTTCGAGACATTGTTTCGACACGCCGAGCGCCACTGCCATCGTGATGGTCGATTCCAGTAAAAACCAGTAACAATGACCGTCACGGTGAGCCAATCCCAGTCGGCTCAACAAAGACAGCCAAAAATCAAGAACCGCCATTTTCCAACGATATTGGACTCAACGAAAGCTATTCAATCCAACAAAGAAACACCCCGCGAAAACAGGATGTCGTGGGTTCAAATCCCGCTAGCCCGACAAACAAAAAAGCCTGGAATCTCAACGATTCTGGGCTTCTTCTTTTATCCGGCCGCTAAACGATTTATCCGTTTTTATCCGATGACCGTAGAACCTATATGGCCTTGCGGTCTAAGGGACTTTTGTGATGTTGGGACCCCACCTGCTAGTCAGTTCGATTCCATGCGACATCGATTTCCGCTTCCCAATCTCAAATGACACCAAAATACCTGCAACCGATTGTGCAATCCCGTGGGCGGGAGTGGGTTGCAGGTAAAAGGTGTCGAGTTACAGCCCAGAATCACCCCTAACTAGTACCGAAATACCCGCAACCGCAGTAACTAACCCCTTTATACCTGCAATCCGGCAAATATGGTTCAGACAATCCGCACATCCAGACCGCTATCCGAACACACCGTTTATACTGGATCACACATCGAATCAACATCTAGAACCGACCGTCTCCAACGACCCATAGGGAGAGCACATGGACGATATAAGACCACGCTGCGGCTGGTGCAATCTCAGCAATCCCGTCTATGTTGCCTATCACGATGCCGAATGGGCGGTTCCGTCGCATGATGACCACCACCTCTTTGAGATGCTGGTGCTCGAGACCTTCCAAGCCGGACTGTCATGGGAGACGATACTGAACAAACGCAAGCGTTTCCGTCAGGCGTTCGATGGGTTCGACATCGAACGGATCCGGCGCTATGACGAGAACAAGATCGCCGAACTCATGAACGATCCGGGCATCATCCGCAACCGTCGCAAAATCGTCGCGACGGTCGGTAATGCCAACGCATTCCGGGATATCCAGACGTCGTACGGCAGTTTCGACGACTATATTTGGCGGTTCACCGGCCGTCACGTCATCTACGAGACAGGCATGACTACATCCCCTCTGTCCGACGCCATCGCAGTGGATCTCAAGACGTACGGCATGCGATTCATCGGCACCACCATCGTCTACGCCTATCTGCAATCCATCGGCGTCATCAATGCACATGAGCCTGGATGCTTCCTGCACAGGGAAAGGTGACCCGCGCAAGGATTTATAAGGTCGCTCGGGCAGAATCTCTCCGAGAGGAACCCGTGCTTCTAGTTATTTTGCTTATCGAGTTCTTGGTAGCGCTCTTTGACCCCGGTAAGGATTCCGGCAGATTGTTCACGCTACTGCGCGGTGAGCGCTTCGAGCAGTTCGCCGAAAGTCAACCCACCTTCACTACCGGATGACGGATGATGGTTTTGAGATTTTCCGGTTTGGCTCGGCGCGGGTCGGATAGGTAGATCTCGTGATGGCGGCGGGCGTCGGAGAAGTCGAGCCCGTAGCCTTGCGAACGCGCGTAGCCGTCCAGAATCGTCACGGTTGCGGGCTCGTCGTCGTACGGGCCTTTGTGCATGACCTGCGCGACCACGCCTTCATCGAAGTCGAAGAGATATGCACGATTGATGTCGACTTCGGGATGCTTGGAGGCAAACGATGCCTTGGCCCACGCAAAGACCTCATCGGTCACGAATTCCGGCAGACGAATCATCGAAGTCCAATAGAAGTCGGTTTTACGCGTGTAATCGACGCCGGGCACACCCTTCTCCATGCTCCATAAGCCCTCCAGCGGAGGCACGGTGTAGTCGAAGTACCCGTCAATGTGCTCGTCCGGATTATTTGACTTCTTGTTCATTTTGATGGTGAACGAAATGCCGTACAGCAGTTGCATCGCCTTGGCGTAGTCGCCGCCTTCTTCGTTCGGATCTCCTACACCGTCCACCGCGACGAACCGCATCGCCGGCACCGTGACGATGGCGGGCACCCTCTTCGGCTGATACAGGTCCTTATATTCCTTTTTATAGTCGAATGCCATCGCTCATTTCCCCTCCGCCACCGCATCGATCTCATCCTGGCGCCGCCACCGCTTGAGGTTTGGCAACAGCGCCGACATGCAGTCCTCGGCCTGTTCGACGCTGATATGGCAGGATTCCGCCATCATCGGCGCGCATGCGGCGACCAATTCATCGCTATTGGCATAGTCCTGAAGAAAAACGCCGTCTTCATAGCAGTAGTTGCAATAATCTCCGTTTCGCGTTCCATCCGGTTCGGTGCCGTGATCTTCCGGGCAGTAAAACGGCATGGCACAACTTTGGCAAAAACCATTGTCCGGCATTTCCATAAGCCTCGCCATCGGCACCTCAAAACGGGTGCTGATCAGCCGAATCATGTCGATGCTCGGCTCTGCCGTTCCCTTCTCCCAGCGGGAAAGCGCCTGTTGGGTGACGAACAGCTCGTGCGCGAACTGCGACTGCGTAAGACCTCGCTCCTCGCGCACGACTTTGATAACCTGACCGAT
>ENA-OWXH01000291-OWXH01000291.1-human-gut-metagenome-genome-assembly--contig:-NODE-291-length-11497-cov-5.37415_pt1 | contig 11497 bp, 9 predicted proteins | sample MGYA00249245_ERZ652057 | MGnify/ENA primary metagenome ERZ652057 (study PRJEB26925, sample SAMN05827269) | human gut metagenome | biome: ENVO:2100002; feature: ENVO:00000062; material: ENVO:00002003...
GCGACTGGGCTGCCAAGGGCACGGTGATGCTCGGCGTCAAGGCCGTGATCACCGAGAGCTTCGAGCGCATCCACCGTTCCAACCTCATCGGCATGGGCGTGCTTCCGTTGCAGTTCCCGGCAGGCGAATCCTATGAGTCCTTGGGCCTTAACGGCACCGAGACCTATGACATCGCCGGCGTCGAGAAGCTCAATGAGGGCGTAACCCCCAAGACGGTTCATGTCACTGCCACTCACGAGGACGGCTCCAAGACCGAGTTCGATGCAGTGGTACGTATCGACACCCCCGGTGAGGCCGACTACTACCGCAACGGCGGCATCCTCCAGTACGTGCTGCGTAATCTCATGAAGTAACTTTCTTGGCTCCCCTCTCTGAGCGCGAAGCTGACTGAGGGGAGCAAAGGCCGGTATCTTCTAAGATACCGGCCTTTATCGTTTGTTATGGTTTGTCGTCTATGCCGAGCAGGGTAATTTAATTCTCGGGAACCAGCCCCTCATAGAGGTAGAAAGACGTGGCCTGTTCGCCGTCGCCATTCGTGGGCAGCGTATGCTCGCTTACCTGGGCCAGACCGAGATGCACATAGAATCCGACATCGCAGGTGGTGTCGGTAAACAGGAAATACTTGCTCACTCCGGCTTCGCGGAATGCAGTCATCAAGGTATCGAACATGCGGCGGCCTAGTCCATGTCCACGAGCCGCCGGATCCAGCACGAACAACACCACTTCCGCCGAGTAGTCGTGACCAGTCTGCGTAGCCTGTTTACGCAGATGTTCATCGATATTGAGAATCCCCAGAATATCGCCGGCGGCCTTAAGTCCGTCCTTAGCGCACACCAATCGCAGCAGACCTCGCAAGGAATTGATGCGATGAGTGTTCAACGGCCTGCGATGGTCCAACGCGTCGACTCGCCCCAGAATCAACGCGACTGGTTCCCCGTCGAGTTCCGCGGTAAACGCGCAGGTCGCGCGTGCCAGACAGTTCTCCCAGTCGGTCTCGGCCGCCAGCAGGCCGGTTTTCTCGTCGTACTCGGGGTACCACATGCGGCGCACCACGTCGATTAATGCCGGGTAGTCGCTCTTGCGCAAAGTGCGGATAATCGGTTCACTCATATGCCCATTATGCCTGTTACGTCCTAACAATGATGAAGCCGCGAGCGTAACGGAAGGGCATCTTACAATCGTGCGGGCAGATCGGCCCTCTCCACAAGTCGAGCCATCTGTACCCGACCCATGTTCAGTTTGTCCGCAGCCGAGGAAAGATGCGCTTTTGCCGTGCGTTCCGAGATGAACATACGGGAGGCGATCTCGGCGTTGGTATAGCCTTCCGCAGCCAACATCACGGCTTCGCGCTCGCGATCGGGCAACGCACCAAACAATTCGCGCGCCTCATCTCTGCGCGAGCGCGGTTGAGACTCGCTTAAATCGTCAATCAGCTGTTTCTGACTGGCTGTGTTGAACTGTGGTGCCCCGGCGCATACTCCCAGAACGCGGCGAATAATGTCATCAGGAGCATCGGTTTTCGATACAAAGCCTTCAGCGCCGGCCTCCACCGCACGCTCCACGGTGCTGGAAGGGCTGAGCGAAGTCAGAATCAATACATGCGGGGCATGGGGCAGCGATTGCAGTCTGCGAGTTGCTTCAATGCCGTCCACATCAGGCATGGCGATATCCATCAACACCACATCCGGCTGTTCGCCGATGGGAAAGCCGAAACCTCCAACGATACCGGTGTTTCGGGCGCATGACGCCGTACGTTCGTCAGTCCCTCTTGATCCGATCAGCAACCCGTTACGCAGCCCGGTCCGATTGCTCCTGCTGAGACCGCTCGGCATCAGCCTCGTCAGCCCCTTACGATCTGTGGTGTTGTTGCCGTGGTGTTTGGCGCTTTGGGATTGGTACTGAGCTTCATGCCAATCATCAACAACTCGGTATTCGTTACGCCGCGAGCTGAGATGCGCGAAAAGCCGTTCTCATTCATGGAATGTTCAGCATTGCTCTACTAGTATGGAACGTGAAACAACGCTAAAGGAGCGATTATGACATTCGGTCAGCAGCCCCAGAACAACGGGCAGTACAACCCGCAATACAATACTTCCGATTACAACACCGCGCAGCAGAACTACCAGTATGCCGCGCAAGGCACGGGTGCAGGCACAACGGCCATCAACACGACGATGACTTACAACTATGAGGAGGCTCGCCGCGCTTCCGTAACCAAGGTCTACGGCGAAATGACCATTGGCGTCATCGTCACCGCGATAGTGGCGTTTATCGGGCAGATGACGGGAGCCTATTACGCGTTCCTCGCATCCACCGGTGCCATCGGCCTCATCGCGCTTTGTGTGGTTCAGGTGGGTCTTGCCGTGGTGCTCGGCGCTCGCGTCACCAAAATGAAGTCCGGCACCGCCCGCGTCATGTTCTATGTGTACGCGGCGCTTATGGGCTTTACGCTGAGCTCCATCTTCATGGTGTACAGCCTTGGTTCGATCGTCACCGCACTGGGTATCACTGCGGCGTTCTTCTTCTCTTTGACCATGTTCGGCATGACCACCAAGATCAACATGCTCAAGGCCGGTCCGATTCTTATGATTGGTCTGATCGTGCTTATCATCTCGCAGCTGGTGCTCATGTTCCTGCACGTTGACGGCATGACCCAGATTGTGTGCGCGCTTGGCCTGATCCTGTTCGCCGGCATGACCATCTACGATGCGCAGTCCACGCGCGCTTTGCTGAGCCAGTACGAGGCTCAGGGGCCGGAGATGGTCAAGAGGGTTTCCATCCTGTGCGCGCTGAACCTCTACCTCGACTTCGTCAACATGTTCCTCTATATCCTCCAGTTGCTGGGCAACAGGGATTAGTCATGAACTGATTCGCGGCATACGACCGCATCAAGCCCGACCGCAATGTGGCCGGGCTTTTTCATGCCCGACACATCTGGACGGTAGGCTGACTCCCCGTGAAAAGACAAGAACTCGTAGGCATGCTGTGCCTGTTGCTGACCGCGCTGATTTGGGGCTTTGCGTTTGTGGCGCAGGTGCAGGGCATGGATTCGATGTCCCCCATGTTCTTCAATGCCACCCGCTTCACGCTAGGTGCATTGTCATTGGTGCCGATTCTGCTGTGGCAGCGTGGCCGGGGGAGCAGCAGTACCAGTGAAGCTGCCGATACCGCGGCAGTCGGTGCGGGAGATCGGTTGGTTCAGACCTCATCGCCTGCGATTCGTCTGCTCGCCAACCCGATTATCATTGCCGTGATTTGCGGCATCGTGCTTTTCACCGCCAGCACTTTACAGCAATATGGCATCCTGTACGGTAAATCGGCTGGCCGTGCGGGATTCCTTACCGCCATGTATATCGTGATGGTGCCGTTACTGGCATTTGTGTTCCTGCGTCGGCGCATCGGCGTGCTGGTGTTTGTGGCCGTGGCATTGTCTATCGCGGGCTTTTACTTCCTGTGCATCACTGACGGATTCGGTTCAATCGGGTTGGCGGATATTCTGCTGGTCTTTACTGCCGTGTTGTTTGCCGTGCATATCTTGGTCATCGACACGCTGGGTGCCAAAGTGGATGCCATCAAACTTTCATTCGGGCAGTTCTGTACTACCGCCGTGTTGAGTTGGACTGGTTCCTTGATTGAGGGCTCGGTCGATTGGGCCGGTGCCGCGCATTCCTGGATTCCGATTCTGTATGCTGGCTTCGGTTCGGTGGGCATCGCCTACACGTTGCAGGTGGTTGGTCAGCAGTGGGTGCCGCCGACTCGCGCGAGCCTGTTGATGAGCCTGGAATCGTTTTTCTCCGCGGTCGGCGGCGCGCTGCTGCTTGGCGAGGTGATGACTCCTCGTGGATATCTTGGCTGTGCGCTGATCTTCATTGGCACTCTGCTGGCGCAGGCCCCTGCTAAACTGCCAAAAAATCTGAGAAAAGGCTAGTCCGTGGTCTTGGGCGCTTCGCCCACCTGCGGTGCGCCGTTAATATCGCGGTGAATGTTCTGCATCTGCACTTCGATGTTCTGCAAGGAGCGCGCGCAGTCGAGCAGCGTCTGCGAATGCTCATTTAGTTTGGCGTCCGGCAGGTCGGTTTTGTATCGCAGCGCATGTTCCAGCGATGCCCAGTAATCCATGGCGATGGTGCGGAACTGCACTTCGACCGGCGTGTAATGCGCGCCTGAAGACAGGAACACCGGCACCGCATAGATGACGTGCAGTGAACGGTATCCGTTCTGCTTTGGATTCTTGATGTAATCCTTGACCCGCAGCACCTGAATGTCGGACTGCGACGACAAGTAGTTCGACACGGAATACACGTCATCGCGATAATTGCAGATCACGCGGATGCCGGCCACATCAAACAGGTTGTCTTTGATGGAATTGACGCTGAGCGGCAGTCCCTTGCGTTTCAGCTTGCCGATAATCGAGTTCACGGATTTCAGACGCCGTTCCATATGATGTATCGGATCATGGCTGAATCGCACCTGGAACTCGTCATCGAGGATTTCCAGCTTGGTGCTGATTTCGTACATTGCGCCTTCATATACCTGCATCTGATCCACGAATTCGGTGACTTGCTCGGTGTTGAAGGTGCCGCCGGGCAAGTCCAGCGTCTTCAGTCGGGCTTGCAGGTCGGAAGTGTTCAGTCGGCTATGTCGGTCAAGTATCACGTCAATCAATATACTCGGTTCAAGCTGCCCGATATGGGAGTTGCCGGGGAATCTCCCAAGATACTCCATGTACCGGTTTCTCCAGTTGGTGCGGACCGCTGCCGCGCATCATGACGAACCCGGCCGATAGAATCGATCATTATGAACGAAGACATGATGACCGAGGCGGAGCGCGCCTCGATTGAATCCGATGAGCACCTTACAACACAGGAACGCGGCAAGGGCGTGTTCCACATCCATACCCTCGGTTGTCAGATGAATGTGCATGATTCCGAGCGCATTGCCGGCGTGCTCGAGACAGATGGTTATGTGCCGGCCACCGAGGAACAGGTCAATGACCATGACCTCGATCTCATTGTGCTCAACACCTGTGCGGTGCGTGAGAACGCTGCCGAACGCATGTATGGCACGGTGGGCCTGTGGGCGGAGATGAAGCGTCAACGCCCGAACCTGCAGATTGCCGTTGGCGGGTGCATGGCTCAGCTTGACCGCCAAAAAATCGCCAATAAGGCGCCATGGGTCGCTGCGGTATTCGGCACCAAGAACATCGGCGACCTGCCGCAACTGCTCAACCAGAACCGTGCCACCGATACTCCGCAGGTCAAGGTCGATGACCAGCTTCAGCAGTTCCCAAGCCAACTGCCTGCGGCCAGGGCTTCCCGCGTGAGTTCGTGGGTGGCGATTTCCGTGGGCTGCAACAACACCTGCACGTTCTGCATCGTTCCGACCACGCGAGGCAAGGAAAAGGATCGCCGTCCGGGAGACATTCTTGACGAAGTGCGCCAGTGCGTGGCCAACGGCGCCAAGGAAGTCACCCTGCTCGGGCAGAACGTGAATTCCTTCGGATATGGCATCGGTGACCGCTACGCCTTCAGCAAACTGTTGCGTGCTTGCGGCACGATTGATGGGCTCGAGCGTGTTCGCTTTACCTCGCCGCATCCGGCCGCTTTCACCGATGACGTTATTGAAGCCATGGCTGAGACCCCGAACGTGATGCATCAGCTGCATATGCCGCTGCAGTCAGGCTCCGACAAGATTCTGCGGGCCATGCGCCGTTCCTACCGCGCATCCAAGTTCATGACGATTCTGGAGAAGGTGCGTCAGGCCATGCCGGATGCGCAGATTTCCACCGACATCATCGTCGGCTTCCCCGGAGAGACCGAGGAGGATTTTCAGCAGACCCTGGATGTCGTGCGTCAGGCACGATTCTCTTCCGCATTCACTTTTATCTACTCGCCGCGTCCGGGCACGCCGGCCGCCGAGATGGAACAGGTGCCGCACGATGTGGTCCAGGATCGTTTCAACCGACTGGTGGCGTTGCAGGAACAGATCACCGCGGAGAATCTGCAGTCCTTCGAAGGCCGTGACGTTGAAGTGATGATCACCGGTACTCAGGGCAAGAAGGATGCCGACACCCATCGAGTCACCGGCCGCGAGAAGACCGGCGTGCTGGTGCATATCGGCGTGCCCGAGGGCCAGCCCATGCCGCAGATTGGCGACTTCGTGACGGCCACCGTCACCCATGCCGGTCGCCACAATCTCATCGCCGACCCTGACCTTGCTCAAGGGCAGACCTACTCGGTGCGACACTGAGAGGGTTTTCCACTCAGAGAGAGGAACTGCAAGTTCTCGGCTCCCCTCTCTGAGAGGAGCCGGCCGCGAAGCGGACTGAGGGGAGTTACGGTACGAGCAAAAGTGTACGAGGGGAAAACAACATGAAGCGAGTCGTCAGCATTGTAGGGCCTACTGCCTCAGGCAAGACCGGGCTTGGCATCGCCATTGCCAAGCGGTTGGCCGAGGCGGGGGAGCGGGCCGAGATCGTGAACGCGGACGCCTACCAGATGTACCGCGGTATGGATATCGGCACCGCGAAAGCGAGCGCCGAAGAACAGGCGGCAGTGCCCCATCACCTCATCGACATCATCGAACCGGAAGACACGATGACCGTCGCTCGTTTCCAGCAGCTCGCCCGGCAGACCATCGCTGATTTGCAGGCACGCGATGTCCGCCCGATTCTCGTGGGCGGTTCAGGGCTGTATGCCAGGGCGGCCATTGACGACATTACTTTTCCCGGCACTGATTCTGATGTGCGCAAACGGCTCGAGGAACGCGAAAAAACCGAGGGGGCGGGCGTGCTGTTCGACGAATTACGGGATAAAGACCCCGAAGCCGCTGCGCGTATGGATCCACGCAACCCGCGACGCACTATTCGCGCACTTGAGGTCATCGAGCTTACTGGCAAACCGTATTCGGCAAGCTTGCCGCGCTACCGTTATGTGATTCCCTCCGTCCAAATCGGTCTTGATCTGGATCGTCCGAATTTGGATCGTCGCATTGACCTGCGCACCAAGCAGATGTATGACGATGGATTTATCAAGGAAGTTGAACGTATCCGCCCTCATTTGGGCGCCACCGCCGTGCGCGCGCTCGGTTATCAGCAGGTCATCGACCTACTGGACGGCATCTGGGACGTGAACGAGGCGTTTGCCGATATCGCGCAGAAAACCAAGCGGTTGGCCCGCAAGCAGATGGGTTGGTTCGGCCGCGACCCTCGCATCCATTGGCTGCAGGCGCTGAATCCGAAGCTGGTCGACAATGCGATGGACATCATCGCGCATGCCGATGCCGGCGACTATGACCCCATTGACGCCCGTGCCGACGAATATACCCAACATCATCTGGGAGATATCGCAGCATAAATCACGTGTCTCCCCTCTTCGAGGGGAGCTGTCAGCAAAGCTGACTGAGGGGCGCCTCAGGTTGACCCCGTGTGGCTCCCCCTCAGTCGCCTGCGGCGCCGACTCCCCTCGGAGAGGGAAGCCAAGTACAGGAAATCAGTGTGCTGGTCCTTGGTTCCAACCGGCTATAAGGAATACGCGCGTTGGATTGGCGGGACGCAGAATACGGTCGAACATATCCTCGAATGCGGAGATGTCACCGCGATAGGCCGTGTGTTTGGCGGCACGGTATTCCTCGCGTGTCACCTCGCCCCAATCAAGATCCCACCCGGCATCATGAGCCAGCCGTGAGCCAAATATGCGCAGCACCATGGCGTTGCCACCCCGGAACGGATGCAGATAACCTAATTCGTCATACAGCGACGCAAACGCATGTACGAACACGTCGCGGTCCATGGCATGCAGGTTGCGTTTGTCTGCCAATTCCGTCGCGATATTATGCGCGCCGGTCTCAATCAGGCCAGCCGGGAAGAACGCCTCAGGATTCGCGGCACGCTCACGGTCATTGGTCACTTCACGCGTGGTGTTGGACGTACGCAGCTTGCCGGCATCCTCGAACACGCCCTCGAAGAGGCCCTTGTGTATGGCGATCAACTCATCCAAATCGCCTGAAGGGTTCCAGCGACGTTCCGCCAGCAACACGGTACGGGCGAACACGGCATCGGCACGATCCGTGGCGTGATCATCAAGACTGCCTGCAGCCAAACGATCCGTGCCCGCGGAACTCGCTGCGGCACGCAAACGCATAGCGGTTTGCTCATCGGCCACATCAATGAGATGAGTCACGGCTTCCAAACCGCGTTCGTAGGAGGCCGCGGCTCGCATCGTTGCCTCGCCCGGCGTCATAGCTTCCAGTGCGCAGTTCTTCAGTGCAAATGCGACTGCGCTCGCACGCTCTGCGGGTGTCATGCAACCCATCATAGGGTATATCCGACGTTGATAGGGGGAATGGCCGCGATGAAATCGCTGAAACAGTGACCGGTGATTTCGCTTATCCTGCATTGTCACGGTGTCGTCACCGGCCATGAGCCCCCGTCCTAGTAGAATCAGTCACGATATGGCACGAACAGCATCCTCCAACAGCAATAATGGCCGCAAATCCAAAGGCGGCGGGAACTCCACCCATGATGGCGAGACCAAGGTCCAACCTGAGTTCGACCTTGATGTTGAGCCCACATGGAAGAAGGTCCTGCTTGCGATTCCGCGTGCCTTGGGCGCCGGCGTACGTGCGGTTACCGGCGTCGGTGAGTACGATCCCGCCTACCGTCGTGACGGCCTGTGCTTCCTGTTGCTCGTGCTCGCCGTACTGTTCTGCGCTTCCGAATGGTTTCGTGTTGACGGAGTGTTTGGCCAGCTGCTGCATGCCATAGCGTCTGGCGTGCTCGGGCTGATGAGTGTTGTGCTGCCGGTGCTGCTTTCCGCTGTGGCCATTCGTTTGATGCGCAACTCAGGCAAGGGATCCAACAATCCACGTGTGGTCACCGGTTGTGTGCTGCTGATGTGGTCCGTCTGTTCGATTCTTGATGTGGCCATCGCGTCTAGCCATACATCCTTCAATATCGCGGTTCTGCAATCTGCAGGCGGACTACTGGGTTTTTTCCTTGGCTCGCCGCTTGCTTGGGGTCTATCCAATGTATTCGCGATTATCGTGTTCGTAGTTGTCGGATTGTTCTCCCTGCTGATGATTACCGGCACCCATGTGACCGATATACCGGAAGACGCTCGTAAGCTATCCGCCAAGATCCAGCGCAAGCCGTATGTGCCCAAGGGCCAGGAGCCGGATGACGGCAATCAGTTCCCCAACGAGGTTCGTGTTGGAGACTCCACGCTCGCTTTTGCCGAAGGCGTGCCCGCGCATGATGGCACCGATGAGGAGTCTGATGGAGAGAACAAGTCCGGTACGGCCAAACCGGGTCTCTTCGCTCGGCTGTTTGGACGTAAACCCAAGACGGAGGACGACCAGACCCTTGATCGGTATGCCGCCGACAATCCCTTCGACCGTGCGGCCAGCCAGCATGGCGCCGCTGCGGAAACTCCAGTGGTAGATACGGCAACCGGCGAAATCACGGGAGGTCGGACCATCGCATCCTCGGCCTATGAGGGTGCCTCGCATGCCGTCGGAGACATGGCTGCCGCCGATGCCGCTCCTACGAGTGCGGTTGCTGCCGACCATACTGTCGTTATGCCCAGCGGGCCGGCGACAAATGACCCATGGGCACCCAGCGCCACGCAAACCGATATGGCCACCGTTGCGGTAGCTGGGGCTGATGCCACCGGCGCTTATGCGGGAGCCAATGCGGATGGCAGCGGCGTGGGCCAAGGCATCCCCAATACCGATGGCCAGCCAAACGCTGCCAATGGGAACGATGCTGAGGACGATGCCAATAAGCCATACCAGCTGCCTGACCTGAGCTTGTTGACCAGGGGGCAGCCCCACGCGATGCGCACGCCGGCAAATGACCGCGTGATTCGGGCGCTGACTTCCACCTTTGAGCAATTCAAGGTGGATGCCAAGGTTGTCGGATTCTTGCGAGGCCCTTCGGTCACCCAGTATGAGGTCGAGCTTGGATCCGGCGTCAAGGTGGAAAAAGTCACCAACCTGCAACGCAACATCGCCTATGCGGTGGCCAGTTCCGATGTGCGCATCCTTTCGCCTATTCCCGGCAAATCCGCCATCGGCATCGAAATCCCGAACGAGGATCGTGAGATCGTGCATCTGGGCGACGTGCTGCGTTCCGATAAGGCCGTGAACGACCCGAACCCGATGATTACCGGCATAGGCAAGGATGTCGAAGGTCATTTCGTAACCGCTGATCTGACCAAGATGCCGCATCTGTTGGTGGCAGGTGCCACCGGTTCCGGTAAGTCCAGCTTCATCAACTCGATGCTGACCTCGCTGATCATGCGCGCCACGCCCGAACAGGTGCGCCTGATTATGGTCGATCCCAAGCGTGTGGAGCTTTCCGCCTATGCGGGCATTCCCCATCTGCTCACTCCAATCATCACCGATCCGAAGAAGGCCGCACAGGCCCTCGAATGGGTGGTCAAGGAGATGGATGCGCGTTACTCCGATTTGGAATACTTTGGATTCCGCCATGTCAAGGACTTCAATGAGGCCGTGCGTGCCGGCAAAGTACATGCGCCGGCAGGCTCCCAGCGCAAGGTGGCCCCATATCCGTACATTCTCGTGGTGGTCGACGAGATGGCCGATTTGATGATGGTGGCCAAGAACGATGTGGAAAGCTCCATCCAGCGTATCACCCAGCTGGCGCGAGCCGCCGGCGTGCATCTGGTGCTTGCCACCCAGCGGCCGTCCGTGGATGTGGTCACCGGTCTGATCAAGGCCAATATTCCTTCCCGACTGGCGTTCGCCACCTCATCCGCCACCGATTCGCGAGTCATCCTCGACACGGTCGGTGCCGAAACTCTGATTGGTCAGGGTGACGCCCTGTTCCTGCCGATGGGTTCAGCCAAGCCGATTCGCGTGCAGGGTTCGTGGGTTTCCGAATCCGAGATTCGCAAGGCCGTGGAATTCGTGCGTACGCAACGCAAGCCGAAGTATCGCGAGGACATCGAACAGATGGCCAAGGAGGCTGAGAAGAAGGACAGTCTGGAGCCCGACGAGGAGATCGGCGACGACATGGATGTGTTGCTGCAGGCTGCCGAGCTTGTGGTCACCACCCAGTTCGGTTCCACCTCGATGTTGCAGCGCAAGCTCAGAGTGGGCTTTGCCAAAGCCGGACGCCTTATGGATTTGCTGGAATCACGTGGCGTGGTCGGCCCCTCCGAAGGTTCAAAGGCTCGTGCGGTGCTCGTCCAACCGCAGGATTTGCCGCAGGTGCTCGCCTTTATCCGAGGAGAGACCAGCTCGCTGGAATCCTCGGCACCTCAGCAGCCCGAGCTTGGTGAGTGAATCATCTTTTGGCCTCCCTCTGCTGAGGGATGTGACCCGAAGGGGCGGAGGGAGAGAATCAATTGCACAGTCGCTGGGCCACAGTCTGATTTCCGAAGAATAACAGTCAATCTCCAGCCAATACCCACCAAGGTAGAAGTGTGGGGGTAACGTGAACACTATGGATGAGAACACAATGGACAAGCAGTCA
>ENA-OWXH01000295-OWXH01000295.1-human-gut-metagenome-genome-assembly--contig:-NODE-295-length-11302-cov-6.48804_pt1 | contig 11302 bp, 9 predicted proteins | sample MGYA00249245_ERZ652057 | MGnify/ENA primary metagenome ERZ652057 (study PRJEB26925, sample SAMN05827269) | human gut metagenome | biome: ENVO:2100002; feature: ENVO:00000062; material: ENVO:00002003...
CAGCACTGACAAGGTTTCGTCAAGGGGCAAAGTGTACAATCGCCACGTTTGCTTTCGCGCCCAGTGAAATCGTGTCGCCGGCTCCGCGAACGGATTCCAATCATAGAGAAGGCCGTGGGGCAGTCATGTCTGCCGTGCGGCGAAGAGAAAAGAAGAAGCAGTGGAATTTTCCCTCTTTACCAAGTTGGCAGCTGAGTTTTTCGGCACTGCCATCCTGATGATTTTCGGCAATGGCTCCGTGGCTAACGTCGAGCTGAAGAACACCAAGGGTCATCACGCTGGATGGCTGAACATCGCCATGGGCTATGGCTTTGGTGTGATGTTCCCGGTAATGATGTTCGGCGGCGTTTCCGGCGCACACATCAATCCGGCAATGACCCTCGCTCAGGCTATCAACGGCCTGTTCCCGTGGAGCGAAGTGCTGCCGTACATCATCGCGCAGTTGCTGGGCGCCGTTCTGGGCCAGTTCATCGTCTATCTGACGTATTACCCGCATTACCAGGAGACGGAAGACGCCGATGCGATTCTGGGCACTTTCTGCACCACCGATGCGGACAACAAGAAGGTCAACTACTTCCTGAACGAGATGTTCGGCACCCTCGTGCTGGTGTTCGGCGCCCTGTGCTGCCTGTCCCTGCCGTGGGGCAAGGCTGACCATGCCGCTTCTTCCATCGCCGTCGGCTTCATTGTGTGGGGTCTGGTGACCTCCATGGGCGGCCCGACCGGCCCTGGCCTGAACCCGGCCCGCGATCTCATGCCGCGTGTGCTGCACGCCATCCTGCCGATTCCTTCCAAGGGTTCCTCTCGCTGGGGCGAGGCTTGGATTCCGGTTGTGGCTCCGATCGTCGGCGCCATCATCGGTGCTTGGATGTTCGTGTTCTTCTTTGCCTGATCGGCATTGATTGACGCTATATGCGAATGGCCTCCGTCTGTGTGGACGGAGGCCATTCGCATATGCAGGTAAACGCGATTACGAAAGGAAGATCTGCGGTGCTTTCGCGAAGTTCGTGGCGCAGTGCTCGCCGCAGAAGTAATAGGACTTGCCCTCATATTCGCGCGTGATCGCGTCATCGTTCACAGCCACGGTCATGCCGCACACCGGATCAGTGGCGGTTTCGCCGTCCGCAGGGGCGTGGTGATGCATGTGCATTCCCATATCCATAGTGTTCTCCTTGTTGGTCGGATTATTGGATTGGTCAGTTACGTGATTGAGTGAAGTGCGATCGTCGACAATAACGGTCGGCTCAATAGTGTTTGCAGTGGTGGTTGCTGCGGCAGAACCAGTGATGTCTGTGGTCGTGCCGCCGCTGATATTCGCCGCATGAAGACGATTGGCGTTCAGCACCAGGCACACCGAGCTCAACGCCATCGCCAGTCCCGCGATCATCGGGCTCAACAGCCATCCGGTGAACGGGTAAAGCACGCCGGCGGCAATCGGAATGCCAATGATGTTGTATCCGAATGCCCAGCCGAGATTCTCTCGGATATTGCGCATCGTGGCATTGGACAGATTGATGGTCCTGATGACGCCGCGCAGGTCGCCGCTCATCAGCGTCACGTCTGCCGACTGCATCGCCACGTCGGTGCCGGTGCCGATGGCGATGCCGAGATCGGCCTGTGCCAGCGCCGGGGCGTCGTTGATGCCGTCACCCACCATCGCGATAAGATCGTGCGGCGCGCGGGAGGAACCGGACGTGGCTGTGTTCTCATCACGCTCGCGCTGCAGTTTGGCGATCCAATAGGCCTTGCCATCCGGCTTGACCTCGCAGATCACCGTATCGATGCCGACCTCACGGGCGATGCGCCCTGCCACTTCGGCCTTGTCTCCTGAAAGCATCACCGTGCGTATGCCGCGTGCACGCAATGCTGCAATCGCTTCCGGCGATCCTTCCTTAACGGTGTCCTGCTCGTAGCTCGGTTTGTTCCAATCGGCGGTCGCATCCACCACGCCGCGCGTAATAGTGCCGGTCTTGTCGAAGACCACAGTGCCGATGCGCCGCGCCTGTTCCAGAGCTTTTGCACTGGTGACCAGCACGCCGTTGGTGGCGCCGAGCCCCAGAGACACAGTGACCGAGAGCGGGGTGGCAAGACCCAGAGCGCACGGGCAGGCGATAATGAGCACGCTGACTGCGGTGATCAGCGCGTGCGCCAGTTGCGGCGCAGGGCCAAGCGCAATCCATATGGCAAAGGTCCATATAGCGATGACCATCACTGCTGGCACGAAATACCTGGCGATTCTATCGGCCAGCTGCTGCACCGGAGCTTTGGTTGCCTGCGCGCGGGCCACCATCGCCGCGATTTGGGAGAGCACAGTATTGGCACCGACCTGAGTGGCTTGCATGACGAGGTCACCCTTGAGCAATACGGTTGCTCCGGTGACGGCCGCTCCGGTCGTTTTGGCGACGGGCTTGGATTCGCCGGTAATCATTGATTCATCGATACTCGCGTTGCCGGCCACGATGATGCCGTCTGTGGGCACGCGCTCGCCGTTCTTGACGACCAGCAGATCGCCGACGGCAATCGTATCGATGTCCATGTCCGTGAAATTCGCGGGATTGAGCCATTCCACGTTCTCTGGCGAAGCCGCATTCAGCTTATGCGCGGTGCGAGGCCGTAGCTTGATTAGTGATTGCACCGCCTTGCCGGTGCCTTCGCGGGCCTTGGTCTCCAGCAGTCGACCGACCAGCACCAGGGTGATGACCACACCGACCGATTCAAAATACGGCTCGCGTGAACCTTCCGGAAATACCTGAGGGGCTACACAGGTCACCAGCGAATAGAGATAGGCGGCCGATGTGCCCAACGAGACGAGCGAATTCATGTCGGGGGAGCGGTGCGCCAGTGCGGGGAATCCGACCGCGTGGATCGGGTGGCCGCAGTAGAACATCACCGGTGTGATGAGAATGGCCTGCAGCCATGGATTCACCATCCAGTGCGGCACCAGCATCGGATTGGCCATGTGCAGCATGGTGACGATGAACACGGGGAGTGTCAGCATTGTGCCGATGGCCACTAATCGTGTCAACGATGTGATTTCCTTCGTGCGTTCCGCTGCCTCACGTCGTTCTGCTTCTGCGGAGTCCAACATCGGGGCTTCCGCTGATGCAGTGAGCGGGTGCAGTTTGTCCGTGCCTGCGCTGGCATTTCCTTCGACCTTCAGCAGGCCGTGCACCATATTCATGCCGCAGGCAAATGGATATTCGCCGGCGGGCAATGCGGGCAATTCCACGTCGGTCACCGCATTGCCGGGCAGCATGGCATCGAGGCCGAGGTCGCCAAACACCACGTGAGAGGTGCATTCACCGGTCTCCTGCCGGTCGAATGTCAGTGTGATCGGTGTGCCCGCGCGCATACTCACCACGGCAGGGGAGTAGCCACCTTTGACGGTGATTGTTGCGGTCTGGCGCTTGCCGGAGGCGTCCATGGCCCCGGATGCGGCCTTCTGCTCGCCGAAAAAGAACCTGAGCACCAGCCATGTCAAGGCGGCTGCCGCAATCAGCGCCGCGGCGGTCGAGAAAAGGTTGAACTCCATCACCGCTCCTTCCCATCAGTATTATACCGAGCAACAGTGTATACCCTATACCCCTATAGGGTATATAATGGGGTGTGTTCAGCTGAAAGATGAGTATCAGGAGGCAGCGATGCACGGGTATGACGACGATAAGGCCAAAGTCATTGCGCGGCTGCGCCGCATTGAGGGGCAGGTTCACGCCATTACGCAGATGGTGGAGGACAATAAATACTGCATTGACGTGTTGACGCAGATTTCGGCATCGAATTCGGCGTTGAAGTCGGTGGCCTTGATATTGCTGGACGATCATCTGAATCACTGTGTGCGCCAGGCGGCGGTGCAGGGCGGTGAAGTTGCCGATAGCAAGCTTGAGGAGGCATCCGCGGCCATCGCGCGCTTGGTGAGGTCGTAGTTGGTCGTGTGTTTGGCGGTTGGCCCTGGTTGTCTGTCGTTATGCATGCGGTGTGATTGTCAATGCTGACGTTAGGAAACAGGAACATATCTACCGCCGGTTGAAGATGGTGGAATACTGGGAACCATGTTTGAACAAATGGGAACTGTGATTGTGGTCATCGCCGTGCTGGTGGTCGGTGCGGGGCTTGGGCTTTGTGCCGGCTTTTTATTGGGGCGGCATAAAGGTCAGGCTATGGCGCGTGATGCCAGGGCTTCGGAGCTGGAGGAGGCCAAAAGCTTGCTGGAGTCGGCGCATGGGGAGGTTGCCGATTTGACCGCTCGCAATGCCGCTTCTCAAGCGCAGCTTGAAGGTGCGAACCAGCAATTGACGTTCGTGAAGTCACAGCTTGCTCAGGCGCAGCATGCGGAACAGATTCGCATCGAGCGTGAGCGTGAGCGCGCGGCCGCCGAGGCTGAACAGAAGCGTAAGGCCGATGCCGAAGCCGCCGAAGTCAAGCGTGTCGAGCAGGAGGCTCGTCTGAAAGAGCAGAGTAAAGTGCTGGAAGCGCTTGCTCCTGTTGCCAAGAATCTCGATTCGCTCCAGACCAAGGTCACCCAAATCGAAGAAGGCCGCAAGAAAGAGATGGGGGCGCTCGGGGCTCAACTCAAGGGCCTGAATGATCAGCAGGCCCGGTTGGACAAGGAAACGAGTTCACTATCCGCGGCACTGCGCAACAATAAGGTTCGTGGTGCCTGGGGCGAGGCGCAGCTGAAGAATATTGTGGAGTCCGCGGGATTGCTGGAGCACGTTGACTTTGACACCCAAGTGGTGGTGTCCGATGCCGACGGTCGTATGCTCAGGCCGGATATGGTGGTGCATCTGCCCGGTGGCAAGACCATTCCGATTGATGCCAAGGTGCCGTATGCCGACTATCAGCGGGCTTGTGAGATTCCCGAGACCGCGGGCCCCGAGGAGTTGGATCGTCGTAACGACCTGTTGCGATCCCATGCCAAGGCGCTTCGAGAACACGTGCGTGCGTTGGGGGAGAAGGCCTATTGGAATGCGTTCCCCGTCACTCCTGATTTCGTTATCGCCTTTATTCCCAATGAGGCGTTGCTGCAGGCGGCGCTTGAGGCCGATCCCACGCTGATGGATGATGCCTTCTCCCGCAAGGTGGCCTTGACCTCGCCCGTGACCCTGTGGGCCGTGCTGAAATCAGTGGCCTATGCATGGCAGCAGCAATCGCTGACGGATGATGCCAAGCAGTTGTTCGATTTGTCTCGAGAGCTGTATGAGCGCTTCGCCGTGCTTGGCGACTATGCCACCAGGCTGGGAACCCAAATCACCAAGACGGTCAGTGCCTATAACAAGTTCGCATCCAGTTTGGAGCGACGCGTATTGCCCACGGCTCGCAAACTGCAAAAGCTCGAACCCACCAAGGTGCTCGAGGAAGTGCCTCTTATCGAATCAGACAAAGGCAATGTCAGTGAGTTATCCGCCCCCGAGGTGACATCGTCGGAGGATGATGAGCCGGTCAAGCTGACTGCCTCAGGCGATAGGCTTGAAGCATGACTGAATCTGGATTCCGCCCGACCGGCACCTCGGACCTCAATGTTTCACGCGACGCTTCCGCTTTTGCCATGCTGGAGCCGCGTGAGCAGCTGGCCACCCTGCTGAAGGAGCACGTGGTTGGCCGCCCGTTTTCGGAACTTGCCTCGGTGACTTTCGATCATCGTGCCGCCACGGTGATGGGTCATGTGCTCATTGACACTCTTGAAGATGCAGGCTATTCGGTTGATGATTTTGACGCCGTTGGTGCCTTGACTGCAGCTGCCGTACCCATGGTGTCTGCCATGATTCATGCTGCTGCTTCCCGTGGTGAGGATCTGGACGGATTCGTAATGGACTTCGTGTATCCCTCAATCAAGGGTCCGTCTATTGAAGGACGGCGCGTGATGCTGTTGGATGCATGGCTGTCCGAAAAATCGTATGTGCAGACCAGTTCGCTGGTTACCCTGCGTAATGGCAACGAACTCAGCCTCGACTTCGGCGTGGTCGAACAACTCGGCGCTCAGGTCGTGGCTATTACCTCACTGGTCGGCGGTGGAGCTAAAGACATCAATGTCATCAACCCCTCCACTGGCGAAAGCCACGTACTGCCATTCGTTCAGGTCTTTGACGAATCCGAGCTGAGGTAATTCCATTCGTGGCTTCCCCATTCGGGAGGCTGTCGGGCGCAACGAGCTGTGGTCGGCGCACGACGTTGATAATCTCCGAGGAGCAACTGTGCACGCACCCAACCAGATTTCCTTGGCGGCAAAAGCCTCGGGCGAACCGGAATTCCGTGAAGTCGGTCTTGGCCCATGGGCTGAAACCCATCCCGGCGAACCTCGTCCTGATGACTTGGCATCGCCTAATTACGATGTCCGTTTCGATTCTGCTCTGCTCGATGAGGGCGATCGCCGCAATGTGCTCGACCGATATCGCTACTGGACTGTGCAGGCCATCAAAGAAGATCTCGATGCCCACGGCCGCCACGATTTCGAAGTGGCGGTGGAGAACTGGACCCACGATTTCAATATCGGATCCATGGTGCGCACTGCCAATGCTTTTCAGGCCAAGCGCGTGCATATCGTCGGCCCGCATAAGTGGAATCGCAAAGGCGCGCTGATGACTGAGCTCTACCAGCACGTTGAGCATCACCCCTCAATCGCGGAGTTGGTGGAATGCTGGCATAATCGTATCGCTGGTGAAATCGCTACCGAACGGGCGCGGGCTGGGGCGGCTGCCTTAAAGGCCCATGCCATCGCCAGTGCTCATAATGGGGCGGAGACTGGTGCCGGCAATGGGTCGGAGGGCATCATCGGTAATTCCGGTGCAACTGTGTCCTCCCACGTGTCGGCGCTGAATGCTGTTTCGGCAGTTGCCGAGGCCACTGCCGAAATCGCACAGGCGGATGCCCGCATCAAGGAACTGGAAGCCGCTCGCATCATTGCTCTGGACATCATTCCGGGCGCGGTGCCCATGGAGACCTATGCATTCCCCAAGCGCTGTCTGCTACTGTTCGGCGCCGAAGGCCCCGGGCTGAGCAGTAAGGCCTTGGAACTAGCCGACGACGTGGTATACATCTCCCAATTTGGTTCGGTGCGGTCCATTAACGCTGGAGCCGCGGCGGCCGTGGCCATGCATGCATGGATTGCCCAGCATGCCGCAACCGCAGTCTGATGGAGCATAGAGAAGCCTCGCTGCCATCGCAATTCCGCGTATTATCTGTGGTGTTGCGTCACAGCAATAGTCCGTGAAACATTTTGTGAAACATCAATTCCCCATATTTCCTCCTGTGAAACATTGCGTGAAACACAAGCCCCGGTAGACGTGTGTCGACAGCTCTCCCCAATCTGTCCAATATGGGCTAGAGTGAAAGCATGATTGAAGTTGAGGAGCTGAGCAAACGCTTCAAGACCAAGCAGGCACTAGACGGTGTGTCGTTCACTGCCGAAGATGGCAAGGTTACGGGTTTTCTGGGACCGAATGGCGCAGGCAAATCCACCACTATGCGTGCTGCGCTCGGACTCATCAGCCCGGATAAGGGCCGCGCGCTAATCGATGGCAAACCATATGTCACCTTACGCGCACCAATGCGTGCGGTCGGTGCGGTGCTTGACGCCAAGTCAGCGCATAAGTCGCGCACTGCACGAGCCCATTTACAGGCCCTTGCCTATACCAACAACATTCCTAAGCGTCGAGTCGATGAGGTCATTGACATGACCGGTCTGCAAGCTGTGGCCAATGTCAGAGCCGGTCAGTTCTCGCTCGGTATGAGCCAGCGACTGTCCATTGCTGCGGCATTGCTGGGCAACCCGCACAATCTGGTGTTGGACGAGCCAATCAACGGTCTCGATCCAGAAGGCATTAAATGGGTTCGCGACTTATGTCGTTACTACGCAGCTGAAGGACGAGCCGTGCTGCTGAGCTCGCACTTGATGAGCGAGGTGGCGTTGACCGCGGATAATCTGGTGATTATCGGGCAAGGCCATGTGTTGGAAACCACCACGGTGAGTGCATTCGTGGCCGAGCATTCCTCCAGATCCATCCGTGTGGTGACGCCGGAACCCGACAAGTTGCGTGCGATTTTTACCAGTAGCCCTGAGGTCACCGTGGTTCCCGATACTCGCAAATCCGATGACCCGCAAGTAGGCGAGGTATTTCGTGTCAATGGCGCCGACTTGGTTGCGGCGGCACAGGCGTTCGCCCGGGCCGGCCTGATTACTTACGAATTCGTCGAAGAGCACGCCTCTTTGGAAGAGTCGTATATGGCGCTGACCCACAGCAGCGCCGAATACCTGGCCAAGGAGGTCGGATGATGAGCTCCAATACCATGAGAACGGCCACGGAAAACGCCAATATGACCGGCAGTATGAGTGGTGCAGCTGCTGAAAAGCATATGCCTGATGCGACCGGACCCAGCCAACCTGCCAACGCAGAGGCTTCCGGCCGTCCTGCCTCTAGCCGTCGTGCCAGCAGCACGTACCGTCGTGCCAAGCTCACTGTGTTCGGCTCGCTAAAAGCCGAATTGCTGAAACTGTGGTCACTGAACTCCACCAAGGTGCTGTTGGGTATTGCGGTCGCGCTCATGCTGGCTATGTCCGCGTTGAGCGCTTGGAGTGTGACCTTCATGGCGTCTACGGATTTGAACACTGGCAAGACGCTGGACAATCCCAAGCCCATATCCGCCGCAGATCTGTGGGCGGTACTGGCTTCTTCCGGCTCGACCGCGGCGCTGGTCATCGGCATTTTCGGCGTGATGGCCATCACCAGCGAATACACCACATCAGCCGTGCAATCCAGTCTGACGGTCAACCCCAGGCGCGGCATGTTCTATGCCACTAAGTCCGTGGCCACGGCCCTGTTTGCGCTGGTTGCTGGTATTGTCGGCATTCTGCTGGCCGCAGGTGTGCTCTGGCTATTCACTCGAGGCCATGACATTACGGCGCTGACCAGCGATCAAAGTCGAATCATTCCTGTCACGTTGATCGGCTTCCCTCTGACTATTGTGCTGGTGTCCCTGATGGCGCAGGGACTTGGCGGCATGACCCGTTCCACAGTGGGCGGCGTATGCGCGCTGATCGTGCTCTTCATGGTGCTCTCGTCAGTACTGTCCATCACATCGATGGCCATTAACCAGGTCGAATGGCTTGGCACTTTGTCCTATCTGACACCGGACACCGCCATGAATCATTTCCTCGGCGCTGGTATAGAAAGCAGCTCGCAGTCCACCCTTGCCGCAGCCGTTAAACCGAACTACTGGATTCCCGATTGGTGGCAGTCCGGCCTGATCCTCCTCGCCTGGGCCGCCGCAGCATGGGCTGGCGGACTCATCGTCACCAAAAAAGCGGACATCAAGTAGCTATGTTCTCTGCTGCAGGATTATCGCCGCATAAAGCAATCACACCTTCGTGCATCAGACATATGCTGACGATTGTTATCGCATCACCATTGTTGCGTCGGGAACGCCGGCAGCCCGTAGTTTATTGATCATTGGATGCTGCTTCAACACATCCTCATAAGTGAACCGAACTATGGAGTCGACTTTGGCTCGATACAGTCCGGTTTCCCGCTCTTTTTCCGCGTGCACCGCTCCTTGAATACCCCTGCGGTCATTCATATTCGGATTGGTGTATTTCTCGTACCCGTCATATTCGCCGACGATAAGACGGCCGTCGGGCAGCCGCCAGAGATAATCTACCCGGTACAGCGCGCCCGTTTGCGGGTCGGTGATGTCTTGCTGCAATTCGGGGACCATGAGTCCGCCTTCAACGATTGTGCCTCGACCGAGTGATTCGCCGCCGTTTTCGCTTGCCGGGTTCGCATAATGAAGCAAGCGGAATATCGGCGTGCAATCGCGGTGCATAGTGCTGCAAATATTGAGAATGTCCGCAATGGCAGTACCTTTACGTAGTGCCGAATCGATGATTGGCAACGCGAAGCGAAAATCGGTAGACAGCCCGCAGTCCACTACTGTTTGTGCCCCATTGGTCACAGGGATTCCATTGACATATTCCGGTGCACAATGTGGTACGAATACACGTTTGATATTGGCATTGTTCGCGTTGGTACCTTGCGACGCGGTGGCGATGGTAACGGAGCCGGCATGAAGATGCCATGGGTGCTCGAAACCATGCAGTGCCGCTGCGGTGACTCCGGCGAAAACCCAGTTTGGATGCTTGAGATGGAGTGTGCATGCCACATGCTGTATGCGTTCATCGGGTTTGAGCGCATTCCAGTATTCCGGTTTGACATACATGTTGGGAAATACTCGCTTGAGCTCGAGTTCTTTGGCTCGGCGAATAAGGGCCGAGCAGTGTGATTTTGTTCGGCCGTAAATACATATGCCTGCTGCTTCCGCTTGCGCGATAAGCGCATCCACTTCTTTGTGATGTTTCATGAATCGAAAGTATGCCAATCGAGAATGAAGTGTCCACTTATTCGGGCAATGTGGTCGCAGCTTCGAGCGGATTCGCATGTGAGAATTGCATAGATTGGCTATATCTCGCGGATGCTTGCGGATTGAGGTGTGAATCATCGGCATGATAATTATGCATGTGCCCCCGTTGCGGCGTGGAATGTGGATAACTATTTCGAGTGCGTTGATGCGGTGCCTGGAGAGGCTTTCCTGTTCCTTGCACTTGCCGGATTCGGTTTTTGGCGTTTAGAGGGGCAATTGGTGTTTAAAGAGGGGCAAACCTGACTAGCTCGCATTTTTGCTCCGCTGAGAAGTCGTGAGTAGAGCATTTTCTCGATTAGATCGAGGTTTTGCTTCGCTGGGGGACAGCAGCGAGGTGCTTTCATGGTCAGCTCGTGGTTTTACCTCGCTGAGTGCCAGTAAGCGTGGTTCTTCTTCGGCTTTGTCGTGGTTTTGCCCCGCTTGGGATGCTGGGCGAGGTGTCTTCATTGGTTACTCGTGGTTTTGCCCCGCTGCGAGGTGATGAGTGGTGCGGTGTCGTGATCTGTTGGTGGTTTTGCTTCGCTTGGGATGATGAGGGAGGTGCTTTCGTTGGTTATTCGCGATTTTGCTTCGTTGAAGAGTTGTGAGTGAGTCGTTTCCATTAGTTACTCGTGGTTTTGCCCCGCTGAGGGGTGATGAGTGGGGTGGTTGTGCGGTTGGCTGGTAGGTTTGCCCCGTTGGGAGCTCTCGAATTGGTGGTGGAACCCGTGAAGGGCTGGCGCATTGTTCCAATGGGCGGGAAAACGAGGCTTTCCGATAACTGCGTGTCACATACGGCTCATATAGTTAAGGCCATGCCAACATTTTCACGCGAAGAAATCGTGCATTTGGGCGACTTGGCCCGAATCGCGCTCACCGATGAGGAAATCACCCGTCTGCAGGGCGAACTGAA
>ENA-OWXH01000309-OWXH01000309.1-human-gut-metagenome-genome-assembly--contig:-NODE-309-length-10717-cov-4.36278_pt1 | contig 10717 bp, 7 predicted proteins | sample MGYA00249245_ERZ652057 | MGnify/ENA primary metagenome ERZ652057 (study PRJEB26925, sample SAMN05827269) | human gut metagenome | biome: ENVO:2100002; feature: ENVO:00000062; material: ENVO:00002003...
CTCCTATATGTGGTTTCGGGATATCTGCGTCCTTATACATATCCAGATAACGTTGAGGCGGATCATAAGGACTATGCGGGCGGGCGAATGATACCTTGAGGAATAAGGGCTTGTCGTTGTCGTAGTTCCGGATCAACTCGCAAGCGGTCTGTCCGGTCCAAGCCGTAGGATGAAGCCGTTCGTCTAACTTATAGACACCGGCGGCATGGTCGTTCCAGCCGATACCCGTAAGATCCGGGTCTTTGCCGGGTGCCTGCAATTGAAACCATTCCCGGTAATCGCTGATGAAATCGGGACTTTCCACCCGGCCACTCTCGTCGATCAAGGTCGCGTGGAATCCGTGAAGTGCTTTCTGCGGAAACCAATGCATCTTACCGATCCCGAAGGTATAATACCCCAGATTCCGCATCATCTGAGGCATCTCGTAACGATACTTCAAGGCCATGCGTCCGTATCCCAGCATACCATGATGCCAAGGAGACATCCCGGTCAATAAACCGGCCCGTCCCGGAGTACTACTTGGAGCGGAGGAATATCCGCTCACGAACAACGAGCCTTCTTGCGCCAGCCGGTCGATATTCGGTGAGATCACCGCCTTGTTTCCCATGCAGCCGAGGGCGTCGCCCCGTTGTTGATCGGTCATGATCAAGATGATATGCGGCTTACCGCTCTTTACGGGCATGGCGGGAGAGACGGCGGTCTCTGCCTCTTTCCCGCTTTTGCTATGCGTCATCCCCGGAAGTGTCGCACCCAGACCGATTCCGAGGGATGATTTAATGAAGTTTCTTCTTTCCATTATTTAGCCTTGATAGTGTGATCCCGAACTCCTTTTAAGATTCCCTGCAATTGGAAAACGATCTCCGGATGTTGCAAGGCCTTGTTTCCTTCCTCGTAGACCTTCGTCATGTCGTATAACTGAGGCTCGGGGGAATATCCGGTCTCAATCTTCTCATATTCCATGATAGCGGAACCTACGCTCGGCTCGATATATTTCCAATCTTTCGTACGGACGGAGAGTGCCTTATTAAGCGCTTGCTCGATTACCCACGGGCGGTCTTCCTTGCTTTTCCCGATCCAAGTATCCAGATAATCATAGCTATCCGGCGCGCTTCCTTCCGGAAGACGGGAATTCGTCAGTGAGGCAAGGGAGGCGAACCAGTCGATCTGGCTCACTAGCGCATCTGATACGGCGGCTTGCTTGATCTCCTTTGGCCAATGTACGATAGCCGGGATACGGGTTCCCCCTTCGAAGGCACTGTATTTATTACCTCTAAGCGGTCCGGCGGGTTTATGATCGCCTAATAGCTCCACGGCCCGGTCCGCGTAACCATCGTCTACGACAGGTCCGTTGTCGCTTGACAAGATGATCAAGGTGTTTTCCGTCAATCCCATCTCATCCAATGTTTTCATCAATTGGCCTACGCTCCAGTCGAATTGCTCGATAGCGTCGCCCCTCACGCCCATCGGGTTCTTTCCCCGGAAACGGTCGTGCGGGAAGCGGGGTACATGCACGTCGTTCGTGGCGAAATACATGAAGAAAGGCTTCTCTTTATTCTCCTTGATAAAATCGATGGCGTGTGTCACGATAGAATCGGCGATATTCTCGTCTTTCCAAAGCGCCTTGCCGCCACCTTTCATGTAACCGATACGGCTGATTCCGTTTACGATGGATTGGTCGTGCCCGAAACTAGGCTTCTGGTTGTATAATAATTCCGGATTATCTTTTCCGGTCGGCTCTCCGGGAAAGTTCTTCTGGTAACTGACATAGATCGGGGTGTCCGGATCGTAGTTCGCCACCTGCCCGTTCTCGATGAATACGCAGGGGACGCGGTCTGCCGTCGCCGCCATGATATAGGAATAATCAAATCCCAGATCGCCAAGGGCGGTGGGGAGTGGGGCGTTCCAGTCTTGCTCTCCCGCTTTGTCTCCTAGGCCAAGATGCCATTTGCCGATAGCGGCCGTGGCGTATCCCGCGTTCTTGAACATATCGGCTATCGTATAACGCTCCGGTCGTATGATCATTCCGGCGTTTCCCGCGGCGATGTCCGTTCCCGGGCGGCGCCATGCGTACTCTCCGGTTAGCATGGAATATCGGGAGGGCGTACTGGTAGAAGCGGTCGCGTGAGCATTGGTGAAGCGGATGCCGTTCTTGGCGAGTCGGTTGATATTCGGGGTTTTCACTTGCGTGCCGTCGTAGCATTCCAAGTCTCCATATCCCAAGTCATCCGCGTAGATGAACAATACGTTTGGCGTTCTAGGTGTAATGTCTTGTCTCTGTTGGGCTTTTGCGATACCGGCTGTAAGAAGCGAGGCACCGATCCCTACGATAAGTGTTGATTTCATGTTGTTTATTATTTAGATGTTCTATAAAGAGTTTGTATTATGACTCTATTTCGTTATCAAAATCAAGAAGGTTATCTGTCTGGTATTTATCAAAATCGGATTGGAATAGACGGTCTTGAATGATACGGTATTTCTCAAATCTTTTCTTATCAACGACATAGCCGCGAATGGCAAACTTGTAATATTTAGTTGCGTAGCTTTTGCCATCGGAAGCAGTTCGTCGGAATTTCCGACAGACTGAGTCTTCTTGTAATTCTTGGCTTTGAAATATATTTTGTAGATGTTCCGTGATAGTGGAACGGCTTTTATCGAACAATACGGCAATAGCATCCTGCGTCAGCCAAAGGCTTTCGTCTTGATATAAGACTTCTATACCTTCTTCTTTATTTTCTATTTGGAAAATCAAGAATTCAGCCGTGCTGTTGTGTATCTGCAATTTCTTATTCATGGCATGTTCTATGGACATTAATTATATACAAAAATAACCAAATTATTTCAGAATCAGGGTAACTACACCAAAATATCTATGAGATGGAGCTTAGGAAGAAATGCTTTTTGGCTCTGGTTAAAAGGGGGGCTTATCGTATATTTTCATGTACGCTCTTGCTCCTTATCGAATGATGCTGTAAAAAGTCGTACGTGTTTCCCGAAAAACATGTACGACTTTTTACAGAAACACGTACGTGTTTTTCAAAAATCACAATCGTGTTTTTAAGGTGTTGATATTAAACAATTTATATATTTGTGCCATTTGTATACCTTATTGTATATTATTATTACCAAGACGGAACACGCACTGCCTATACAAGAGTGGGTAATATTGATATTGAAGGGTATGCACATGACATGGGATTCACTTCCTACCCAAGTGGATGCCAGCAAACATTCTTGTAAATGAAGAAAAGTTCGGAGAGTGAGTTCGGAGACACTGCGGATAAGCCTAAAAATATAGGTAGAACAGCACAGAAGATCATCGACCTTGTCATTTCCGACCTTTCTATGTCAGCCGAAGCTATGGCTTATAAAATTAGGTATAAGTTCCCGTGCTGTAGAAAAACAAATCGCAAAATTGCGTTCTATGGGTATATTGTCTCGTGAAGGCGCAGACTTTGGTGGTTATTGGCGTATTATTTTAAGTTACCATTTTGAGGGGATGAGACGCAGCACGCTGCGTCTCTACAACTGGAGACAAAATTGGGCGAAAAAAGTAAGTTAGCTTGCTTTGGAAGTGAGGTATTGGAGTTTGAAAATCAAATAAAATATTATACATTTGCATGACTGGATAAGTCAAAGCGAATAATTGGTATCAAACAATGATAAACTAAAAAACATATGGATTATCTTAGGTTGAAATATTATTAATACGTATATTTGCGACAAGAAAAGGCTTTTTAATTAAGAGCCTCGTGTTGCGTGTGATATTTGTGCTGTAGGACGAAAATCGGCTAATTTTCTTAAATCTCCCTATGCACGAAGAAGGCCCCGCAACCCTTTACTGGATATACGTGTTATCTATGCTAATATAGTATGGATATATTTTGTATACAGATAAAGGGGGCGTGTGGCTGACTTTATTGGGAGTTGGGTCTTAGCCGAACCTTCGTCTACATAAATGTTCAGTCCTCGCCCTTCCTTTATTTTATAAGAAAGGACCACTACTTAACAAAAGCCATATAGCGCTCGTCTTTACGAAGGACATCTTTTCTAAAACATGTCCGGATCTTGTAAATCTAATAATTAATCATGTAAAGTGAATGGCTTATGGACGCTTGTAATATTGATGAGATCCAGAATCTCTTTATTTACTACTCCGCTTGTTTCAGCAAGTATTTTCCAGAGTTAGGGTTTTATTGTAATGAGAGGGAATTCCAGATACATGGTATCGTGCGGAGATATAGTGACATTACGGGAGTGTCCCATGATGGCTCTTATTTCTTAATTGAGATGCGAAAAGAATACCTGATCTACTTACCGTTATTGGTCGGTTCCAAATTCCGCATTTTAACTAAACAAAAACAACTTTATTCGTAATACAATCTTATGCTTATGCCAGAACTCATATCCATAGAAGAAGCCGCCCGTATTACCGGTTTCCCGTACGAGGAGATTGAAGATTGGGTAAAATCCCGAAAGATAACCTCTTTCCATACGAGAACCGGTACACGTATGGTAGATCCTGAGAACCTACGTGATTTCATTGCCCATATCGAACATCTAGGGATTCAAAAACTATACTTGCAACTGGTCATTCAAGACAAGGAGGAGGAAGCCGACGAGATTATCGCCCAGTACGACGATTACCTTTTCTGCCTACGATCCTTAAAGAACATAGTACTCCGCTTGCAGGAAAACACCGGATTCTTAGCCGAATATAAGAAAACGATCAGCTGTCAAGACCTAGAGATAGAGCGCCTGCGGCTTGAGAAGCGAAACATGGAATATGAGCTGAGAACGCTCTATAAAGCAGTCCTCAAAAGTGGCTTGAGTCTCGATGCTCCGAAATCGTCGTTCGACATCCCCACGGATGCGGCCAGACGGATCTCCCTACCGGTCACAAGCCTAACCCTGTCTCCCTACATCCGTAAATGCCTCCAAAAATTGGAGCTGGAAACTATGGAGGACCTATTGCGCTACGCTAGGAAGAAAGGGCTCGATTCTTTGTTGAAGATCCCGGGATTCGGCCCTCTCGGTTTAGACCAGTTAAAATTTCAGCTGGAAAAGCATAAGATCATGAATAAGGCCGGAGACTCGGATCTCTATCAATACATCATCAATGAACCGGATAGCTGAACACAAAAAGAGCCTCTCTTCACAGGGAGGCCCTTTTTATGTGATGCCGGAAATAACCAATAAAAACTTCCCGACACTACGGTGTTAATCATCTTATATGCTTACATAAAATTAGCAGAAGGCTTTGGTTTGCGATATACTAATAGTGTTACATTCTTTTTGACATTGCAAAGATACGTCGGCCTATAAGGGTGCGCAATACCTATATATATGTAAAAAAGGAGAGCTCATACCTATTAATTGTTATATATCTTTTCATGGAGATCGATTTTTAGAATAATGATCTTCTCGCTTGTAATAACTAACGCTTACCTCTGAAATAATACAAAACCGTATTTTCCAAAATTAACTATCAAGTTGTCTTGCGGGTCAATAATGGGGCCTATTGGGTGTTACGTCCTGAAAATATTCTTCCGGGATACCTATGAGTAGGTAATTAGGGTCTCATTTTACCTACTTCGGGCGATTGTAGCAAATTCTCAGCCCCTGTAATTTTGCCAAAAATTATAAAACGCAATGAGAACGTTAACAAATTTATTAGCGATTGGATTACTTTCCTTTACCGCTCTACATGCTCAAGAGAGTAATATGAGCTCTACCGTAAAGGCATCGGAGATGTATGCCGACGGTTTTTCTAAATTCCGTTTTGGAGGATATGGTGAGATGGCTGCCAGTTATATGGATTATGACTGGAATTGGGTGACACCTCAAGGTACATCACATATGAATCGGGCTACTGTCTCTATCCCTCGTTTTATTTTAGCTTTTGATTATAAGTTCTCTCCCAAATGGGTACTGAGTTCCGAGATTGAGTTTGAGTATGGAGGAACAGGCGCCGCACGGGAAGTGGAGTGGTACGAGGAGAATGGAGAATATGAGACCGAGATCGAGAAAGGTGGCGAGGTCGCCTTGGAGCAGTTCCATATCTCTTATCTGATGAACAAGCATTTAAACTTCCGTTTTGGACATATGATCGTACCGGTAGGCTTGACCAACGCACATCATGAACCCTTGAACTTTTTTGGTGTATATCGTCCGGAAGGAGAGACTACCATATTACCTTCTACTTGGCATGAGACGGGTGTGGCTCTATTTGGTGATTTAGGAAATTTCGATTACGAGTTACAAGTCGTTTCCGGTCTGGACCCACAAGGTTTCCGTTATGGAGAACTGGGTTGGCAAAGGTACGCAAGGAGCTTTCGAGGAAACTCAATTTACGCATCATGCCTTTGTGGCTCGTGTCAACTATAATGGAGTGAAGAAATTTAAAGGCTTACGTGTGGGCGCTTCTTTTTATTATAACCAACCCTCTAAGAATAGTAGCAAACCGCTGCGTAACCAAGGTGAGAAATATCCGCTTACCATCGTGACGGCGGACGCTCAATATAAAAGTCCGAACAATAATTTGATCGCCAGAGGTAATATCGTTTACGGCCATCTGGGCAACAGCAACGCTTTGACGAAGGTAAACAATAACTCATCTTCAGCTTCCGGATATCCTAATTCAACCGTGGCGGAGACCGCTGTCAGTTATGCGGCTGAGGTTGGCTATAATGTAGGTTCCTTCTTTAGCCGGAAAGCCCCTAGAATTTATCCTTTCGTTCGCTACGAATATTATAATCCGATGCAATCCGTAGAAAAAGGCAGTAATAAACTGGCGGATAGACGTCTTCAAAAGAGCGTGATTACGGCAGGCCTTAACTATTACGCGTTGCCTAATCTGGTCGTAAAGGCGGATTATGCGCACCGTATTGTAGGTAAGGGTGATTATAATAGCCAGAATATGGTTTCTGTCGGTATCGCTTATATCGGCTGGTTCTTATCAAGATAATAGACTATTAACAAATATATATGTAAGAATATGAAAAAAGTACTTTTATTACCCATGATGTTGATGGGTGTGGCTTTGAGCTTCACTTCTTGTGGAGACGACGATGATCCGGGTAAGGACCCCGATGTTGTAACTTATGACTTTAAGAATCTTCCTGCGGATTCGGGTACGAAACCAACAGAAGATCAGATGAGTGCGGTTGTCGCTACTTTCGTTGATGAGGTAGCTTTGCCTACCTATAAAGACATGTTGACAAAGATGACTGCCTATAAAAATGCGGTAGACAAGTTCATCGCGTCTGGTTCTAAGAATGATTTAGCGGATGCCTGCGACGCTTGGCGTGCGGTTCGTGTACCTTGGGAACAAAGTGAGGCATTCTTGTTCGGTGTGGCGGATTTGGCACAGCTCGACCCGAGCTTGGATAGCTGGCCTTTGGATAAGAACGGTATAGAGGAGATTATAGCTACAGGAGAATTCAGCAAGATTTCAGGAGCTGTAGACGAAGACGCGGAAGATGGTCCTCAAAATTTACGTGGATTCCATACGGCGGAAAAGATGTTATTCTTAGACGGCGAGCCTCGTGATCTGGAAACAAGCCCGTTCGCAAAGAATGAATTGGAGTATTTGAAGTTAGTGTCCGAACGTATGTTATCTGATACTCAAGACTTATACAATGGTTGGTTGAAAGGCTTAGGAACTTCGGATGTTCCTTCTTCTTATGCGGAGGCTATGAAGAAACATGACGGTTCTGCCTATTCCATTGGTAATGTTTATCAGGCGATTGAGCTTATGCTGAATGGAAATAATGGTATGGCCGGAATCTCCAATGAAGTAGGTTCCGCTAAGATAACTGACCCGGTGACCGCATGGAATGGAAGTAATAAAGACGCTACTGACCCGAATAACCCCGGTGTCTTGGCTGTAGAGTCTTGGTATAGCTGGAATTCCTTGGACGACTATAAGAACAATATCGTAAGTATCAAGAACGCTTATTTCGGCGGTCGTGATTTGGATGAGGAATCCGCTTCCGAGAGTAGCTTGCATGCGTTGACTAAAATGATTAATCCTACGTTGGATAGTTTGATGGTAGTTCAAATTGATAAGACAATCGACGCTATCAATGCGATCGGCTATCCTTTCCGTAACAATCTAGGGGATACGGAGCATATCAATACGGCTACAGAAGCTTGCGCTGATTTAACGACAGGTTTGGGCGTTGTTAAGTCTAAGTTCACGAACTAATCGGACAAGCCGATACGATGAAACGAAGATTACTTCTATTATTCGCTTTATCCGGTAGTCTGCTGTGTAGTTGCGAATCCGAGGACTTGGAAAATTGGCAGGTTAAGAAACCCAATGGGCAGGTAGCTTCCGAGAAGGAGTTGTCCGCGGGTATCTCAACCATTTTCTCCAATGCCCCGGATGCGTACGATACGCAGGCAAACTGGGTTACGGGCGAATTAGAGACGCGATTTAATCGTGGTGATGGATTGTACGACGATGCTCGCGGTGTTGAGAATGTGGATGGTGGAGGACTAGGGCCGCTTTATGCCGGATATTCTTGCGGTTCCTGTCATAAAAGTACCGGGCGGACCCGTCCGGCTATAGCTGATGGAGGTTCCGGCCCCGGCTTCTCATCCATGCTTATTTATATATCACGTAAAAGTGGCGGCTATTTTCAAGATTACGGCCGGGTACTACATGATCAAGCGATATACGGAACGAAACCGGAGGGAAGGGTTAAGATTACTACTACTTCCCAAAAATATACGTTTCCCGATGGGGAGGAATATGAGTTGGTCACTCCTCATTATGAGATAAAAGAATGGTATGCCGATAGTATCCCGATGTCGGATTTACGGATTTCCGTACGTCAACCCTTACGGCATGTCGGAATGGGGCAGATGATGGCGCTCGACTTGGATATGCTAAAGCAGATCGCCGCTAAAAGCAATTATCCGGAATATGGTATTAGTGGACGTATAAACTATGTGACGGAAAAGGGAAAGAAACAGATCGGTATCTCTGGTAATAAGGCGAATCATGCCGACTTAACGGTGGAATTGGGATTCTCTTCCGACCTCGGTGTAACGAACGATCGTTTCCCGCATGAGGTAGGAGAAGGACAGGGTAATATGATGGGTTTTGCCATGACCGGGGCGCAGGTCTCTACGGAAGATATGGAAGATGTGGATTTATACCTCCAGACCTTGGGGGTACCCGCCCGTCGGAATGTGGATGATCCTACGGTTCTTCAAGGAGAGCAACTTTTCTATCAAGCGAAATGTCATTTATGCCATGTGACTTCCTTGAAGACACGCCCTCGCGGATCTGTCCTTTTGAATAATACGGAATTGCCTCAATTAGGTAATCAGGTGATCCATCCTTATTCGGACTTTTTATTGCATGATATGGGTGTTGAGCTAGGGGATGATTATCCCAGTGGCTTGGCCAACGGTAATGAATGGAGGACTACCCCGTTATGGGGATTGGGATTACAAGAGGTCGTAAACGGCCATACCTATTATTTACATGATGGCCGTGCCCGGAACCTGACGGAGGCTATTATGTGGCATGGTGGGGAAGGAGCTGCGTCGCGTACCCTATTCTCTCGCATGACAAAAGACGAGCGGGCCGCTCTGATTAAATTCCTACAAAGTTTATAAATAAATAACGCATAGAATCGAAATGAAAAAAATATATAGGACGTTGCTTGTGGTGCTTCTATCAGCAGGTGTTTTCTCCGTGAAAGCTCAAGATACAAAGAAAGAGATGGATGATAAATATGTAGAGAACGATGTGGTTTCACTAGCGGGAAAGAAGGGCTTTTCTTTTTCTACCAAGGCCGGTGATTTTTTGTTTAAGCCCTATGCGTTGGTACAGGCAAGCGCTTGCTACAACCGATATGACGACCAAGGGCTGGAAAGCCATTATGCCAAGAGCGTAGCGAACTCCGGTTTCGCGATCCCTAACGCTATTCTCGGTTTTACGGGTAAGGCTTTTGGACGGGTTACTTTCAATTTATCGCTGAATGCCGCTAAGAGTGGAGGTGCCTTATTGCAACAGGCTTGGTTCGACGTAGCGATCAAGGAGTCGTTTCGTATCCGTGTCGGTAAGTTCAAGACACCGTTTATGCATGGCTATTTAAGTACTTTGGGGGAGACGTTGTTTCCGGTACTGCCTTATTCCGCTTCCCAATCCGTATTGCTTCCTTACGACGTGAATTATGTCATACCGAATATGTCCACGGGATTCGACTTGGGTGTACAGGTACATGGTTTGATCCATGATAAATGGATTTATCAAGTCGGTATTTTTAATGGTACGGGTATCGACGTGAATTTGGCGACTAAGACAAACTGCGATGATCATAAATGGTTGCCTTCGCTGTTATATGCGGGTCGTCTGGCCTTTATGCCGAAGGGGGAGATGCCAACGTCTCAAGGCTCACCGGAGAATCTGAACGACGATAAGATGTCTATCGCCGTATCTGCCTCTTATAATGCGGAGGCCGAGTTCTTGACCAGTAGCGACACCCGTGTGGGCGTTGAGTTCGCATGGATCAAGAACCGCTGGTATGTGGCTGCCGAAGGTTACTATATGAATATGCATTTTACCAAGATCATGCAAAAGCCGGATAAGAATTTCTGGGGAGCTTACGCTCAATTGGGCTATTTCATCACTCCGAAATTGCAGGGTGCTTTGCGATATGATTTGTATGATCGTAACGCTACGGCTGAGGGTGCTTTGTTC